>Ga0070731_10000185_pt1 | contig 108174 bp, 117 predicted proteins | sample Coa_R1_2_FD_66448 | JGI IMG/M metagenome (GOLD analysis project Ga0070731, IMG submission 66448) | Surface soil microbial communities from Centralia Pennsylvania, which are recovering from an underground coalmine fire - Coalmine... | ecosystem: Environmental > Terrestrial > Soil >... | reverse complement strand
CTTCGCGAAGAACTGGAGCGCCTCCTCGACCGACATCTCGAGGATGTCCGCGATCGAGCGGCCCTTGAAGCGCACCTCGAGCGTCTCGCGGTTGTAGCGCGCGCCCTTGCACGTCTCGCATGGCACGTAGACGTCCGGCAGGAAGTGCATCTCGATCTTGATCTGGCCGTCTCCCTTGCACGTCTCGCAGCGGCCGCCGCGCACGTTGAACGAGAAGCGCCCGGGCTTGTAACCGCGCACCTTCGCCTCGGGCGTGAGCGAGTAGAGCTCGCGGATGTGGGTGAAGAGGTCGGTGTACGTCGCCGGGTTCGACCGCGGCGTGCGGCCGATGGGCCGCTGGTCGATCTCGATCACCTTGTCGAAGACGTCGATACCGTCGACGCCCTCGTGCGTGCCCGGCTTGACACGAGCACGATTCAGCCGGTTCGCGAGCGCCTTGAAGACGATCTCGTTCACGAGCGTCGACTTGCCCGAGCCGGAGACGCCCGTCACGCAGATGAACTTCCCGACGGGGAACTCGACGTCGATGCCCTTGAGGTTGTGCTGCGCCGCGCCGCGGACGACGAACGCGCCGCGATCCTCGTCGCGCCGCTCGGGAACCGCGATCTCACGCGTGCCGGAGAGAAACTGCCCCGTGACCGACTTCTTGTTCCGCTCGACCTTCTCCGCCGGCCCCTCGGCGACGACCTCGCCGCCGTGCAGGCCGGCGCCCGGCCCCATGTCGACGAGCCAGTCGGAGCGGCGCATCATCTCCTCGTCGTGCTCGACGACGACGACGGTGTTGCCGATGTCGCGCAGCCGCTCGAGCGTCCCGATCAGGCGCGCGTTGTCGCGCTGGTGGAGTCCGATCGACGGCTCGTCGAGGATGTAGAGGACGCCGACGAGCTGCGAGCCGATCTGCGTCGCGAGGCGCAACCGCTGCGCCTCGCCGCCCGAGAGCGTCGCGGCCGCTCGGTCGAGCGTGAGGTAGCCGACGCCGACGTCGTCGAGGAACGTCAGGCGCTCGCGGATCTCCTTCAGGATCCGGATCCCGATCAGCTGCTCGGTCTCGGTCAGGTCGAGCTCTCCGAGGAAGCCGAGCGCCCGCGTGACCGACATCCGCGTGAACTCGTAGATCGAGCGGCCGCCGACGGTCACGGCGAGCACCTCAGGCTTGAGGCGCGCACCGTTGCACACCGGGCAGGGCCGCAGCGACATGTACTCCTCGATCCGCTCGCGCTGTTGCGAGGAGTCGGTCTCGCGGTAGCGCCGCTGGAGGTTCGCCACGATCCCGTCGAAGGCGAGCATGTACTGCCGCCTCCGCCCCATCCGGTTCTTGTACTGGACGTAGACCTTCTCGCCGTCGGTGCCGTGGAGGAAGCGGCTCTGCTCGGCCTCGGTCAGATCGGCCCACGGCTTCGACGTGTCGATCTCGTAGCGGTCCGCGACCGCCTGGATGATCGCCTCGTAGTAGCCGGAGAGCCCTCCGACCGACCACGGCACGAGCGCGCCGTCGTCGATCGAGAGCGACGGATCGGGCACGACGAGATCGGGGTCGATCTCCTGCTGCGAGCCGAGGCCGGTGCAGCGCGGGCATGCGCCGTGCGGCGCGTTGAAGGAGAAGATGCGCGGCTGGAGCTCGGGCAGCGAGACGCCGTGGTCCGGGCACGCGAAGTTCTGGCTGAAGAGCAGCTGCTCCCCGGAATCGAGGAGGTCGACGGCGACGAGCCCCTCGGAAAGGACAGCCGCCTGCTCGATCGACTGCGTGAGCCGCGTCCGCAGGTCGGCACGCATCACGAGCCGGTCGACGACGACCTCGATCGTGTGCTTGAACTTCTTGTCGAGGGCCGGGACGGCCTCCTCGAGGACGTACTGCTCGCCGTCGACCTTGACGCGCGTGTAGCCCTCGCGGATCAGATCCTCGAAGACCTCGCGGTACTCGCCCTTGCGGTCGCGGACGACCGGCGCGTTGACGGTGAAGCGCGTTCCCTCCTCGAGCTGCAGAACCTGGTCGACGATTGCGTCGAGGCTCTGGCCCGCGATCGGCTTGCCGCAGATCGGGCAATGCGGGCGGCCGACGCGCGCGTACAGCAGGCGCAGGTAGTCGTAGATCTCCGTCACCGTCCCGACCGTCGAACGCGGGTTGCGCGAGGTCGTCTTCTGGTCGATCGAGATCGCCGGGCTCAAGCCGTCGATGTGGTCGACGTCGGGCTTCTCCATCATCTGGAGGAACTGCCGCGCGTACGCGCTGAGCGACTCGACGTAGCGGCGCTGCCCTTCGGCGTAGATCGTGTCGAAAGCGAGCGACGACTTGCCGGAGCCCGAGAGCCCGGTGATGCAGATCAGGCGGTTCCGCGGCAGGCGGACGGTGATGTCCTTGAGGTTGTGCTCGCGGGCGCCGTGGACAACGAGTTCTTCGGCGGCCATATGGCGGACATTCTATCCGCCGAACACGTGTTCGTGCAGCCTCTTCGGCACGCAGTCAACCTCGAGATCGCCGGCGATGACGGTGCCGTAGCCGAGGATGCGGCCGAGGAGCGAGCGCTCGACCTCGACCGGGTGTCCCGGGTCGATCCGGACGCGGATCGAGCGCCGGCGGAGGACGCCGTACACGACAGAGAACTCGTCTCCTCTCAGGACGAGGTGTGTCCTGTCCCAGCGCATCACGGCGACGACGACGAGGAACGCACCCAGCGAGAGCAGCGCCACACCGGCGAGTGCGGCCGGGCGCCATGGCGCGAGGAAGCACGCCACGCCGGCCGCCGCGAGGAGCAGCGAACGGACGAGCGGACGGAGCAGGACGATCCCGTGGCGGTGCGTCTGGATCACGGAAGCTTCGTTCTCTTTCGCACGGGGAATCCCTGGCAGATGGAAGGAACCGGCACTGCGCGGCGCGCCGCCGTCGCGACGATCGTCGTCATCTCGATCGTCGTCGTTGCGCTCGCGCTCTGGAAACTGAAGGTGCTCATCGCGCTTCTGTTCCTCGGCTTCGTCATTGCGTCTGCGATGCGCCCGAGCGTCGAGTGGCTCCACCGGCGGGCGCGGATGCCGCGCAGCCTCAGCGTCGTTCTCCACTACCTCCTTTTCTTCGGAGCCGTCGCCCTCTTTCTTTATCTCGTCGTGCCGGTCGCGATCACGCAGGTGCACAACGCGATCGGCACCGTGCCGACGTCGACGACCCAACTCCACCACGCCGCGGAGCACTCACACGGGCTACGCCACGCGATCCTCAGCGCAATCGACAAGCGGCTCCGGCAGCTCCCGTCGGGCGCAAGCCTCCTCCACCCCGCGATCTCCGCCACGAAGACGGCGTTCGAGGTGCTGGTCGGGATCCTGCTCGTGTTCGCGGTCGGCGCGTACTGGATCTTCGAGCGCGACAACGCAATCGCCGTCATCCAGTCGATGGTCCCGCGGCGGCACCGGCGCGTGACGCGCGACACGTGGGTGCTCATCGACATGAAGCTTGGTGCGTTCGTGCGCGGTGAGTTCCTCCTCGTCGTCCTGGTCGGCAGCCTCCTCTCGCTCGCGTTCTGGCTCGACGGCGAGCCGTACTGGCTTCTCGTCGGAGCGTTCGCGGGGATCGTCGAGCTGGTCCCGATCGTCGGGCCGATCGGCGCCGCCGTGCTCGCCGTGGGCGTCGGATTGACAGCCGGGTGGGGTGTTGCGATCGGAGCGGGGATCGCCGTGCTCATCCTCCGGCAGCTCGAGGACTACGTCATCGCGCCGCGCGTGATGGGCCACGCCGTCGGGCTCTCACCGCTCGTCGTCCTCGTCTCGGTGATCGGGATCGGCTACCTGCTCGGCGCGCTGTACCTGCTCCTCGCGATCCCGATCGCCGCCACCGTGTCGACGCTGCTCGACGTCGTGGTCCACAACCGCGATCCGGCAGACGAGGATGCGCCGACGGTTCTGTTCGCCAGCCGAGGCGAGCGCTAGACGATTGATCAATCGTCTAGGACTTGCGCCAGCGGCCGAAGACGAGGCCGCCGAGCGTGAATCCCAGGCCAAACGTGCCGACCGCGAACGCGCCGATCGCCGCGGCCTTCCGCGCAGTCGAGAGCCGCTGCCAGCGGCTGAGCGCCTCTATCTCTTCGTGCGTGAGCTCCTCACCGCGCCGTTGCTTGCGCAACGCGCCGCCGGCCCGGAGACCGAGGTAGAGGTCATCGAAGATCTCGGCAGATTCTTCGGCCACGACGTCCAATCTATAGCCTCGTTCGACTGTGGCAACCTGCCTCCTCCACGTTTCCGACCTTCACGTGGGAGCGCACGAGGAGCGGGATGTCGAGGCTGGCCTCGCACGGCTCGTCGAGCGGCTCGAGCCGCAACTCGTCGTCGCCTCCGGCGATCTCTCGCACCGCGGGCGACTGGCCCAACTCGAGCGCGCCGCGGCGTTCCTCCGATCGCTCGGCCCGCCCGTGCTCGCGGTACCGGGCAACCACGATCTGCCGTACACGCCGGCGCGCTTCGTCCGCCCCTGGGCGACGTTCGAGCGCGTCTGGGAGACGACCGAGCCGGTCGCGTCGCTCCCGGGCTTGCATGTCGTCGGCATCAACTCGGCGCGGCCGTTTCACCAACAGAGCGGCGGGGTCGGCGGTGGCCGGCTCGAGCGCGCCGTCGCGCGGCTCGGTGAGGCGGAGCCGAACGCGCTGCGCGTCGCCGTCCTCCACCACCACCTCGTCGGCGCTCCATGGCGTGCGGCGAACAAGCGTCCGCTCGCGCGACGACAAGACGTCCTACACGCGCTCGCGGCGGCGGGCGCCGACCTCATCCTCGGCGGCCACATCCATCAGGCGACCGTGAGCGAGCGGCACGAGTTCGAAGCCGTCGGGGCCGAGACGCGAACGACTGTCCTCGTGACCGCGCCGGGCTTCGGACAGCCGCGTCCGAGGCGGCTCGGCGAGGCGCGCGGGCTCCAGGTCCACGAGGCCGACGCGGAGGCGATCGTCGTCCGCACGTTCGGCTGGAGCGGCGGCGATTGGACACCTGCTGGAGAGCGTCGCTTCGCGCGTCATTGATTCGCGGTACCGTCTTGTCGAGATGAATCCTCCAATCCTCCAGTGGAAGGTCTCGCTCGCTCTCCTGGGAGTCGTGATCGGCGGGGTCATTCTTGGGAGCGCCCTGCATACGAACAAACCCGAGTTTCCCGCCGCGTTGGTGCACGCGGGTTCCGTCACGATGATCGCGTCCGCGCATGGCAAGACGGTCCCGATAAAGCCGATCAACCCGTGCGCGAAGCCGGATCACACACTGACGAAGGCCCAGAAGAGCATGCTGCGGCTGTTCAAGCGCCAGGTCTGCCACCAGCACCACTAGCGGTGCTGGACGAAACGGCGGCGCACGTAAAGCAGCGCCGTCGCGCCGATCACCGAGAAGACGAGGCCGGCCGGACGGTCGATGAACAGCCACGCCATCACGCCACCGAGCAAGGAACCCGCGAGGCCGAGCACGATCGTGCCGGGAATGGTCATCGGGTCGGGGCCAGGGAGGATGAGCCGCGCGAGCGCGCCGACGATCAGGCCAGAGAAGAGGAGCGCGATGACGTACCAGAGAACCACTAGCGAAGCTTTTCGAGCAGGCGAGTCTTGGCCTCGCTGTACTCGGCATCGTCGAGGACGCCGGAGTCGTGCAGCTCCTCGAGGAGGCCGAGGTAGTGCGCGGGATTCTCGGTCGGATCGCCGGGATCGTCGTGCGTCGAATCCGCCGCCGGCTGCCCCAGGCCCGGCTGCGCGACCATCAACGGCTGCCCCGTGCCGATCTGATCCGGGTCGATCCCCACCTTCCGCAGCCTCTCGCGTTGGTGCTCGACCCCGAAGCCGCGCTCGGGGAACCGGTACGCGTCCTTCCCCCAGATCGGGCGCTTCTGGACAAACTTGCGATAGAGAATGAGGAGACCGACCGCGGAGACGATGCTCGCGATCCCGAACCACGACGTGTCCCTCGTGTGCCGCCCCTCGATCGCGAAGACGATCAACGAGCCGATGAGCGTCCCGCCGAACCCGATCGCGATCGTCAGCCACACCGGCATGGGGTCGGGACCCGGCAGAGCGAAGCGAGCAAGGGCGCCGAAGAGGAACGCGTACACCATGGCGGCAAGGATCAGCCCGAGCATGTGCGGAGGGTATCTATCCCGGATGAAGACGCTCTAAGCCGCGGCTTCCTCGAGATACGAGGCGAGACGCTCGAGATCGCGTCTCACCCACTGGTCGCTTTCTCGCTTCAGTTCTCGCTTCACCATGCCCGGCAGCCCCGGAACAAGCGGAAGAACGCGCGCCGCACCCTCTCGCCAGACGATGCGAGCAAGCATGTCCGCGGCCACGATTCGCGGGCCGTCCCGGGGTCGCCGAGCAGTTTCGCGAGCTCTGGAGCAGCGCGATGCGAATCCCCCAGCTTCCGATTGCCGAGCACGTACGCGATGCTGACGATCGCGCCTTCGTCGGTCGCGCGGGCGAGCACTCTCCGCAGGACATCGACGTCCACCCGGTCGTAGAGGGAGCCCAAGCCGCGTAGATCACCGGCGGTGGCGGCGAGGAAGCGCTCGACCTGCTCCTCGGTCATCCGCGACGGCAACTGTCCGTCGGGGTCGATCGCGACTCTCGCGGGTCGCCCTCGACCGAACTCGACGAGCGCCTGATCCCGGAGAAGAGCGAGAGCTCGCAGCACGGTTCCAACTCCGACTCCGTTCGCCTCTCCGATGGCGCGGGCGGACCCGAGCTCTGCGCCGGGCTTCACCTTGCCGTCGAGGATCTCGTACCTCAGCTCCTGTTCGAGCTGGAAATACAGATCGCACGGACCGTCCCGGTCGATCTCGACGCGGACGGCCACTACGCGGCGGTCAGCGCCAGAAGCTCGAGCCGTAGCGCCTTGATCTCGTCGCGTAGCTTCGCGGCGTACTCGAAGCGGAGCTCGTCGGCGGCGACGTACATCTCTTCCTCGAGCGTGACGACGAGCTTCTCGAGCTCCTCGCGCGACATCCCTTCGACCTGCGAGGCGCCCCGGCGGCGGCGGGTCGGAACGGTCGGCGACTCGAGCTGGAGGAGCCCGGCGATATCGGAGACGCCCTTGAGGATCGTGGTGGGCTCGATCCCGTGCTCCTCGTTATACGCGAGCTGGACGGCACGCCGGCGGTTCGTCTCGTCGAGCGCCTCCTTGATCGCCTCGGTCTGCTTGTCGGCGTACATGAGCACCTTGCCGTTGATGTTCCGCGCCGCGCGGCCGATCGTCTGGATCAGGCTCGTGCGCCCGCGGAGGAAGCCCTCCTTGTCGGCGTCGAGGATCGCGACGAGCGACACCTCGGGCAGATCGAGCCCCTCGCGCAGGAGGTTGACGCCGACGAGGACGTCGTACTCGCCGAGCCGCAGGTCGCGGACGATCTGGATCCGCTCGAGCGTGTCGATCTCCGAGTGGAGATAACGCGCCTTGACGCCCGACTCGAGGAGGTAGTCGGTCAAGTCCTCCGACATCTTCTTCGTCAGCGTCGTGATGAGGACGCGCTCGCCGGCCTGCTCGCGCTGGCGGATCTCGCGGAGGAGGTCGTCGATCTGGTTCTTCGTCGGGCGCATGTCTACCTCGGGATCGACGATGCCCGTCGGGCGGATCAGCTGCTCGGCGACGACCTTCGAGTGCTGCAGCTCGTACGAGCCCGGCGTCGCCGACACGAACACCATCTGCGGCACCTTGCGCAGGAACTCGTCGAAGCGGAGCGGCCGGTTGTCGAGCGCCGACGGCAGCCGGAAGCCGAAGTCGACGAGCGTCTGCTTGCGCGAGCGGTCGCCCTCGTACATGCCGCCGATCTGCGGAACCGTCTGGTGTGACTCGTCGATGTAGACGACGAAGTCCGACGGAAAGTAGTCGAGCAGCGTGAACGGATGCGTTCCGGCGGCGCGACCTTCGAGAATCCGCGAGTAGTTCTCGATCCCGTTGCAGAAGCCGAGCTCCTTGAGCATCTCGAGGTCGTACTCGGTGCGCTGCTTGATGCGGTGCGCCTCGAGGAGCTTCCCTTCGTCCTCGAACCTGCGCACCTGCGCGTTGAGCTCGGCGCGGATGTCGTCAACGGCGCGCTCGACCGTCGGCTGCGACGTGACGTACTCCGTCGCCGGCCAGATCGAGAGGTTGTCGAGCTTCGCGAGCACCTCGCCCGTGAGCGGGTCGAAGTGCGTCATCTGCTCGACCTCGTCGCCGAAGAACGAGACGCGGTACGCCGTCTCCTGGTTCGCCGGCTGCACCTCGACGACGTCGCCCTTGACGCGGAAACGGCCGCGCCCGAGCACCGTGTCGTTGCGGACGTATTGCGAGTCGATGAGCTTGCGGAGGAGCAGGTCGCGGTCTTGCTCGGCGCCGACCTCGAGATAGATCATCCGCTCCTGCCATTCCTCCGGCGAGCCGAGGCCGTAGATGCACGAGACCGATGCGACGACGATGACGTCCGTGCGCGTGAAGAGCGACGACGTCGTCGAGAGCCGCAGGCGGGCGATGTCGTCGTTCCGCGAGCTGTCCTTCTCGATGTAGAGGTCGGCCTGCGGGACGTAGGCCTCGGGTTGGTAGTAGTCGTAGTAGGAAACGAAGTACTCGACGGCGTTGTGCGGGAACAGCTCCCGGAACTCGTTGCAGAGCTGCGCCGCGAGCGTCTTGTTGTGGGCGATGACGAGCGCCGGACGGCCGGTTTGCTCGATCGTCCACGCCATCGTCGCCGTCTTGCCGGTGCCGGTCGCGCCGACGAGCGTCTGATATTTCTCCCCCGCCGTGAGGCTCGCCGCCAGCGTCTCGATCGCCTTCGGCTGGTCGCCCGTCGGGCGGTAGTCGGAGGTTGTGCGGAGCGGCGGCATAGCGAACAAGCGTACCCGTGCCCCCGTGGGCACCCTACGGCGTCACGGGCCGCTCCGTAACCACTCGGTGACGATGAATCGGCCCATCCGACACGGATTGTCGGATGCCGATTTCACAAGAAGGGGTCAACCGGGCTTGCGTGCCGCCCAGATCTCCTCCGCCGGCCACTTCCGCGCCCACTCCGGGGTCGTATACGAGTAGCGCTCGTGCCGTTGTGCGTCCTCGGGCGCGTAGACCTCGACGAGGTTCTCAATCTCGAATCCCGTTCTCCGCAAGAGCCCGAACAGATCACTGTGGGAGAGCACGAACTCAACGCGATCTCCGGGCTTCTCAACGCGGTTCATACCGCTCATCGGGTGGAGCAGCCGCTCGGTCAGCCCATCCTCACCGGCGCAGAGGTACAGGAGCGGCGACGGACGCATGAAGACGAGGCGCCCGCCCAGCTTAAGCAGACGGTGGGCCTCCGGAATCCAACGGTAAGGATCAGCGAAGAGCGACGCGCCGTACTCCGAGAGGACGAGATCGAACGACGCGTCCGGCAACGGAACCTCCGCGCCGAACCCCTCGACAAGCGCGAACTCGACGCCGAACTTCGCCTGCATCCGGCGCGCGGTCTCCAGCTGAGCCGGTGTGGGGTCGACGCCGACCGCCCGCGCGCCAAGGCGCGTCAGCCAGGCGGAGAAGTACGCCGTGCCGCATCCGAGCTCGACGACATCAAGCCCCGACACGTCGCCCAGGACGCCGATCTTGGCTTCGGGCGTCCTCCACAATCCCCACGACAGATCACTCTCCGCCCACCGCTGTGCCGCCTCCGCGTCGTCGAATTCGGCGTTCGCGCGCGTCCAGTGCTCGACGTTGGAAGACATCGCGTCCAAATCTAGTAGCCCAACTGTGACCGGTCGCACTAGGTGGTGTCAGGACACCGTTCTCTCGATCGGCCTCCTCCCCGCTCCGCGTGCGTAGCCCCGACTCTGGCCTCATCAGGACGTCGGGAGGCGTATCGTCGCGCCTAATGCCGCAGGAGGAACGGAACGGAGTGAACCTCGGAAAGCTCTCCAACCAGATAGGGGCTTGGAGCCGGCTCGCGATTGGATCGGTCATCACGATCGCCGTACTGGTCGCTGCGCTGCTCGTTCCATGGCACGCCAAGGCAACAGGATTCGTCCTCGCGCTTCTCGGCTTCTTCCTTCTCTTTGGACTACTCCTGTCCCTCGGCGGATTGATCTCCACTCGACAGCTTCGAAGGCGCGGCAACGTCCCGGCCGACGTCAGTCAATTTGCGAACGCCGACCAGTGGAACGTCAAGGCGACCCTGCCCCGCGCAACTGCGGCGACGGGGGAGAAGGTCGTCGACTGGCTGGGACCGATGTTCATGCTCGGACGCGGGTTCAACAACCGCGCCATGATCGTCATAAGCAAAGAGACCGACCGCAACCCCTTCAACACGCTTCTCGTGACGAGCGCCCAACTGATCGGCATCATGCTCAGTCCGGACGATCTCTCAGGGGTCGAGGGCGGTGCTGTGCGTGGAGCGCTCACGACCGTGGTCAACCAGTCGACCGAGCCGACGGTTAACAAGAACCTGCAATTCGACATGGTCAACAGGACTCGATGGGATGAGGTCGTCGCTGCCGCGACGTCGCAAGGGCTGCAAGCCGTCCTCGCCGACCATCTCAACTTCGGCCTCCCCTACACGGAGGTGCAGAGCTTCTCGGTCTCGCACCGCTGGATCAATCCGGGCCTTGTGTTCAAGCTTCGTGACGGCCGGAAGATGAAATGCTGCGCAATGACCACGAAGCAGATCGATCACGTCGCCGAGTCTCTTTCGCACTACCTGACCAGGGCCTAGGCATCTGCGTTCAGTCGAAGGCGATCACGCTGCGGATGCCGTCCTGTGCGTGCATGAGGTCAAAGCCGCGGTTGACCTCGTCGAGTGAGATCGAGTGGGAGATGAGCGGGGCGACGTCGATCTCTCCCGCGAGGTAGCGGTCGACGTACTGCGGGACCTGGTCGCGCCCCTTTACGCCTCCGAAGGACGAGCCGGCGACGCGACGGCCGGTGATCAGGAACCGCGGGACGACGTCGAGCGTCTCACCCTTGCCGGCGACGCCGCAAATCGTCGCGAGGCCCCAGCCCATGCGCGCGGATTCGACGGCCTGGCGCATCACGTCGACGCGACCCGTCGCCTCGAAGGTGTAGTCGGCGCCGAAGCCGCCGGTCTGCTCGAGAATCCGCTCGACGACCTCGGGCCCGCCCGGCATCGTGTCGGTGGCTCCCTGGCCGCGCGCGAGCTCGAGCCGGGACTCGGCCGGATCGACGCACACGATCCGTTCCGCGCCTGCGAGCCTGCACCCGGCGACGGCGCCGAGGCCTACGAGGCCTGCACCGAACACGACGCAGCTCGAGCCGGGCTCGACCTTTGCCGTGTTCAGAGCTGCACCGAGCCCGGTCGAAAGCCCGCAGGCGAAGACACACGCGCGATCGAGCGGCGCTTCGGGAGCGATCTTCGCCAGCGCGATCTCCGGCATGACCGTGTACTCCGCGAACGTCGATGTCCCCATGAAGTGCCGGATCGGCTCGCCGTCGCGGGACAGGCGCGTCGTCCCGTCGGGGAGGTAGCCCCGGTTCTGCTGCTCGCGGATCGCGAGGCAGAGGTTGGTGCGCGGGTCAAGGCAGTGCGCACACTCCCGACACTGTGGGGAGAAGAGCGTCACGACGTGGTCGCCGGGCGCGACGGACGAGACACCGTCGCCGACCTTCTCGACCACCCCCGCGCCCTCGTGTCCAAGAACGGTCGGCGAGTAGCCGGAGGGGTCGGCGCCGGACGCCGTGTACAGGTCGGTATGACAGACGCCGCACGCGACGAGGCGTACGAGGACCTCGCCGGCCTTGGGCTCGGCCAGGTCGATCTCCTGCACCTCGAGCGGCCGGCCGAACTCCTCGAGGACGGCGGCTCTGATCTTCATGTCGCCGGTCCTACCAGTTTCCCGGCGCCGGTCGGGTTCCCACGTCAGTAGCCAAGCTGCCCCGCGTAGACGCGGCGGTAGAGCTTCTTGAGGCTCTCGACCTTCTCGACGTACGCGCGCGTCTGCGCGAACTGGATGCCTTCGTGCTGTGCGATCCAGCTGTCGACGATTCCCTGTCCCGCGTTGTACGCGGCGAGGGCGAGGCGCTCGTTGCCGTTGTACTTGTCGAGCAGGTGGCGGAGGTACCACGCGCCGTAGTCGACGTTGATGTCGGGGTTCGTGAGATCCGAGAGCCGGAACTTCGAGCCGTGCGTGTACACCGCGATCCCCTGCGCCGTCGCCGGAGTGAGCTGCATGAGCCCGACTGCGCCGGCGCTCGAACGCGCCGCAGGATCGAACTTGCTCTCTGTCTCGATCACCGCGGCGAGCAGCGCCGGGTCGAGGTGATGATCGCGTGCATGCCCGCGGACGATGTTCGCGTACCGCAGCGGGTACCAGAGCCGCGCGTACCACGCCGGCTCCGTTTTCTGGAGATAGACGAAGACCCCGATCGCCGCGACGACGACGGCAACCGCCGCGAGCCAGCGTCTCAGCGCGCCGTCAGCTCCTCGAGGACGCCGGCGACGAACTCGTCGAGCTCCTGGAGCGTCCCGTCGTTGACGTAGGCGAAGTCGGCGCGGCGCACCTTCTCGTCCTCGGACACGAGCCGTGCCTCGCGGTCGGCGAGCTCGCCGCGTCGCTCGGCGCGCACCTCCGCGGGAGCAGTGACGACGACGACCTTGTCGAAGCGGGTCTCGGCGCCGGTCTCGAACAGGAGCGGGATCTCGGCAACGGCCACCTCGGCAGTCTGCCGTGAAAGCCAGTCCGCGGTCGCGGCGCGGACCCGCGGATGGAGCTCGCTCTCGAGCCACGCGAGCTCCTCGCGGTCGCCGAACACGATCGCGCCGATTGCCGCGCGATCGACCTCACCGCCCGCGAAGACCCGGTCTCCCCAGCGGGCACGAAGCGCGGCCTGCAGCTCCTCGTCGTCGCGGTAGAGCTCGTGCACGAGCGAGTCGGAGGAGATGGTCGCCGCGCCGTGGCGTGCGAACGCCTGCAGCGCCTCACTCTTCCCCGCGGCGATGCCGCCCGTCAGCGCGACCGCAAGCGGCCGCATGGCTATTCCTCGGAGGACTCGGGCTCGGAGTCGCCCGCAGGCTCGGCGGCCACGGGCTCTGCTTCGGCCACAGGCTCTTCTTCGGCCACAGGCTCTGCTTCGGCCACAGGCTCTTCTTCGGTCACAGGCTCTGCTTCGGCCACGGGCTCCTCAGCCTCGACCTCGGCGACAGGCTCGTCGTCCGCGACGGTCTCGTCTTCAACGGTCTCGTCTTCGACCATCTGCTCCTCGAGCGACTCCGCCGCGGGAACCTCGTCTTCGGTGATCGGCTCCTCGACGAGCACAGGGCTCGGAGTGATGTCGTTGAGCGGCTCGCCCGCCGCGTCCTTGAGCGACAGCGAGAGCCGGCGCCGGTCGGCGTCGACCTCGACGATCCGCACCTTGACCTTGTCCCCCTGCGAGACGATCTCGCGCGGGTTCTCAACGTGGTGCTGGGCGAGCTCGGAGATGTGGACGAGCCCCTCGACGCCCGGGAGGATCTCGACGAAGGCGCCGAACGTTACGACCTTCGTCACGGTGCCTTCGACGACGTCGCCCTCGGCGTGACTGTCGAGCACGTGCTGCCACGGGTCGCTCTGGGTCTGCTTGAGACCGAGCGAGATCCGCTGGCGCTCGCGGTCGATGTCGAGGACCTGCACGTTGACCGTCTGGCCGATCTCGAGCACCTCGGACGGATGGTTGACGTGGCTCCACGAAAGCTCGGAGATGTGGATGAGTCCGTCCATCCCGTTGAGGTCGACGAAGGCGCCGAAGTCGACGATGTTGGAGATCGTCCCGTCGACCTTGTCGCCCGGGCTGAGCTGGTCGAGGATGCGCTGCCGCTGGTCCTTGCGCTCTTCCTCGAGCACGGCGCGGCGCGAAAGAACGACGTTGTTGCGCTGCCGGTTGAGCTCGATGACCTTGCACTCGAGCTCCTGCCCCATGAACTCGTCGAGGTCCTGCACGCGGCGGATGTCGACGAGCGACGCCGGCAGGAACCCGCGGACACCGAGGTCGAGGATGAGGCCGCCCTTGACGACCTCGATTACGCGGCCGGTCACCGGGTCGCCCTGCTCGTGGGCCGTCTCGATCGCCTTCCACGCAAGCTCGAAGCGCGCACGCTTCTTCGAGAGGATGAGCCGGCCTTCGGCGTCCTCTTTCGTGAGCACGAGCGCCGCGATGTCGTCGCCGACAGAGACCTCGTCGGCCGGATTGATCGAGCGCCGAATCGACAGCTCCGAGACCGGGATGACGCCCTCCGACTTGTAGCCGATGTCGACGAGCACCTCGTCCTTGTCCACGCGGACGACCGTACCGTTGACGACCTGCCCTTCCTCGATGGTCGGGAAGGTCGACTCGTAGTCGGGGACGAGCTCGCCGCTGTCGGGATCGGTCGTCCAGACGCCTTCTGCGAGCCGCGGGTCGTTGAGGGTTTCATTGGTCATAGAGCGCGGCGCAGTGTAGCGGCGCACGTCCGAAGCCCGGGGTTACGCTGCGGCCGATGGACGAGCGTTATCCGATCGGCGTCACGAGCTCCTGCGCGGTGACCGTGCTGCGGCAGGACGGCGCGGAAAGCGGCTACGGCGGCTGGTCCGCGGCGGTTGGATTGTTGAGCGGCGAGGCGACCGTTCGCCTGCCCGGGCACTACGCAGGGCTGCTCGCCGACGTGCTGCGCAGCGCTGACGATCGCTTCGCGCCGGGTGCGCGGCTCTCACGCGACGAGTACCTCGACGTCACAGGCCTCATCGCCGACGGTCTGGAGACGGTCGCGCTCTCGTCCACCGCCCGCTCGCCGGTGCGTGTCACGGTCGAAGTGCCGCGGGACGAGCTCGCGGATCTCGCAGAGCTACTCATCCGCGCGCAGGAGCTGATCGAGACGCTGCGACAGGGCCTCGGGCTCGTGCCGGACTCCTTGCCCGACGCCCTATGAAAGCGCTCGCCTACGCCGTTGCCGGCGTACGGGTCGCCGAGCGCTCGCTCGCACAGCGCCCGCGCCTCGGGCACGAGGAGCGGCTCGCCTTCGTCGTCGGATGCCCACGCTCGGGGACGACGTTCACGGGTCGGGCGATCGGCGGTCTGCCCGGCTTTGTCGACCTCTCCGAGGTGACGCCGTGGAAGGCAGCGCTCCCGACCGGCCCGTCTGCGGCCGAGCTCCGCTCGATCCTCGAGCGCGTGCGGCTCATCGGCCTCGCGCGCGGGCTGCGCGGCGTCGAGCACACGCCGGAGACGTCGCACGTTCTCCGCGAGGCGCTCGAGGCATTCCCGCAGGCGCAGGCAGTGCACGCGCTCCGAGACGGGCGTGACGTCGTTTGCTCTCTCCTCGAGCGCGGCTGGCTCAACGCCGCGAAGGCCGGAGGCGACGACGCGGGACTCGCCTACGGACCGCAGCCTCGCTTCTGGGTCGAGCCCGAGCGGCGTGAGGAGTTCTCGCAGGTCTCCGACGCGCGCCGCTGCGCGTGGGCGTGGCGGCGCTACGTTGAGGCGGTGCGCTCGGCCGGCGCCGGCGAGCGGCTCCTCGAGATCCGTTACGAAAGCTTCTCGAGCTGTGCGGAAGAGCTCGCGGCGTTCCTCGGCGCGAACGTGACGTCGGCCCACCGCGCACTCGACGACTTCTTCGACACGTCGATCGGCCGCTGGGAGACGGAGCTGACGCCAGAGCAGGTCACCGATGTCGAGGCCGAAGCAGGCCCACTGCTCGCCGAATTGGGCTATACGAGGTCTAGCGCGACCTAGACCAACGGAGGGGGCGCCGCACGCCTTTCGGAGTACCGTTCGGCCCCTGATGACGCGGCGCCGTTGGTTGATCGTGCAGGTCGCTCTCCTCGGTGCGCTGGGCGCGCTCGCCTTCCCAGGCGAAGGGTCGGCGCTCGTGGGATTTGGCTACGTCACTCTTACCTCGACGGGGCCGCATCCCTCGGTATTGACGATCCCCGTGGTGAGCGATGGTGTCCTTTTCCACAACACCGACACCGTGACGCACACCATCGCGTTCGCGAACTCGTCGTGCTCGGGCGATGTGGCTCCCAACGCGAGTCTTTTGTGCGACAAGATCCCCTCCCACGTCGGCGACTACGGATACACCGTCGACGGAGCAACCCCAGCGAGCGTGACCGTCGCTCCCGAGCCGCGTGCTGTCACGATCCGGGGAAAGCACCACGGATTCCGTCTCGGCTCGAAGGTGCGGCTCTCCGGAAGCCTCACGGCCGACGAGCTCGGAGCCCCACCAACCTTCTTCGGTCCTCGGATGCCGGTGAGCGTGTTCGCCCGCCCCGACCGAAACCACCCCTTCCACCTGATCGCGATCGTCCATGCGCGGCCGTTCAAGAAGCCGAACATGAACGGACAGCCTCACTCGATCTGGGTGCTGTGGGTCCGGCCGCACGCACACATGACGTACATGGTCGAGGCGAACAGCCAGCCGAAGGGCGGCCAGTTCTGGGAGAACGCCCAGAGCAATCCCTTCGGGGTCTACTCCCGGCGCTAGGCGACGGCCAGAGCGCGCTCGAGAGCGGCGCGGTCGGTGGGCTCGCCGTGCGTCGGCAGGACGAACTCCACGGGCTTGTCGAGCAGCGGCCTCAGACCGGCCGCGACCCGTTCGACCGTGACGCCCTCCGGAAGCCACGCTGCGCGTATCTCCAGTCCGTCGCCGAGGTCGACCAGGGTGTCACCGGCGATCACCGCACGTAGCCGTTCGCTCCAGAGCACGAGATCGAGCTCGCCCTCGCGGCCGGGGTACGCCTCGAGGCCGAAGACCGTCTCGCCCACCCCGTAGCGCGTCGCGGGAACGAGCTGATCCTCCGGACGATCGGGGGCCGGCGCCCATACGGGGAAGCCGAGTGCAGCGGCATCGCGCTCGTGCCACGCCGAAGTGAGCACGGTGACGACCTCGCGCGCGCCGAACAGCGTGCGCACGCCCTCGGGGACGGCGATCGGGTCGACGAGGACGAGCCGTTCACCGTCGTCGATCGCGTACGCCGACACCGGCCCTTCCCACTCGGGATGCGTCGCCGTCCAGTGATGGACACCATCGGGAAGCACGTGCCGATGCTACGCGGCGAAACCGAATGTCCGCGCGAGCCGTTGTCCTTCCGAGTCCAGCGGAAGGAGACAGGAATGGCTACGTGGATATGGATCGTGATCGCGCTCGCCGTGGTGGTCGTCGCCGGCGTCGCGGTTCTCGGAGGAATGCAGCGCCGGCGGAAGGCGCTCGAGGAGAGGCGCGAGCTGGCGGAGGAACTCCGGCGCGAGGCCGACTCGCGCGAGAAACTCGCCCGCGAGCACGAAGAACACGCACGAGACGCGCGCAAAGTCGCGGCCGAGGTTGGGGCGCGCGCCGACCGGGTCGACCCCGATACCGAGGCACCCGCCGACGAGTGACTTAAGGCTCCTACTTACCGGCGAGGTCGCGCTCGGCTTCGGCTTCCATCCGCTCGAGCCGGACGTAGTAGTCCGGGAACTCCTTCATGTGAGCGAGCGCGATCTTCCCGGTGAGGATCGGATCGTCGTGCGTCACATCGGTCTGCGGATCGTGTGAGCCGTGCTCGAGCTCGACGTCCATGCCGGCGCGGAAGAGCTCGATGTCGAACTTCTCCCAATCGACGCCGATCTCGTCGCCGACTAGCCGGGCCTCTTCGAGCGTCGTCTTGTGCTCTGCGGACATCACTGCACCTCCGTAATCGGTTGCGACGCAATGGTCCCACTCGTGCGGCGGTTACGCATCCGTGGAATCCACCAGTTCCAGCGGCCGAGAATTGCCATCAACGCCGGCACGAGCAACGCCCGGACAAGCGTCGCGTCGATGAGGACGGCGACGACGAGACCAACGCCGAGCTGGCGAAGCGCCGGGATGCTTCCGAGGGCGAGCCCGCCGAACGACACCGCCATCACGAGCGCGCTCGCCGTGATCAGCCCTCCCGTGCGCTCGAGACCGAGCGCGACCGCGTCCCGATTGTCAGCCCCTCCGTCCCACGCCTCGCGCATCCGCGAGACGAGGAAGACCTCGTAGTCCATGGAAAGGCCGAAGAGGGTGGCGAAGAGGACGACCGGGACCCAGGCTTCGATCGGCGCCGGAGCGAAGATCTTCACGAGCAGGCCGTAGCTCGCCGCGACCGTGACCGCGTTGAGGACGATCGCCTTGAGGGGGAGCAAGGCCGACCGGAACGCCTTGACGAGGACGACGTACGTCAGCACGAGCGAGAGCAGGACGAGCCACGGGAAGAACGCATGGATCCGGGCGAGGAAGTCGACGCCTTGCGCCGCGCCTCCGCCCACGTCTACGGTCGCCGAGGCTGGGAAGCGCGCCTCCGGCACCAGAACACCGCGCACCCGCGCGACGAGTCGCCGCGATGGCACGGCACCGAACTCGTGGCGTCCGACGACGAATACGCGAGCGAAGCGACCGTCGGCGGAGACGTACGGCGCCGTAGCGCCGAGCGCGACGACGGAGACCTCCGGATCGTGCGACAGCCGAGCAGCGAGCCGCTCGACGGCCGCGTGGACGGCCGTCGTCCTCGCCGCACCGGCCCTGCCGCCGTCCACGACGATCTCGGTCGGCGTGACGGCCCCCGGACCGAAGGCGCGGCGAAGCTCGACGAGACCGCGGGTCGCGTCGGCGCCGCGCGGCAGTCCGGCCAGCGATCCCGGCGTCAGGACAAGGGAACGGAGCGGCACAGCCGCGGCGACGAGGACCGCCGAGGTCGCGAGCAGCACGGGCCAGCGGTGTCGCATCACGTGGTGAGCTATCGCCGCCCACGGTGCCTGAAGACGAACGAGTCCTCGTGATCCGACCGCTCGCGGCCCGCAGAACGACAGGAGAACCGGCTGCAGCGTCAGCGCCCCGACGATCGACACGAGCGGGATCAACAGGCCGGCGAGTCCCAGTGTGCGGATGAACGGCACCGGCATGAAGAGGAGAAGCGCAAGCCCGATCGCCACTGCGAGACCGGAGAAGACGACGGCGCGGCCGGCCGTCGCCATGGTCCGGACGACTGCCTCGTCTCGACTCCCGATGCGCGTGAGCTCCTCCCGGTAACGGGTGACGACGAGGAGCGAGTAGTCGACGGCGAGGCCCAGACCGATCAGCTCGACGACGTTGATCGCGTACGGGGTGACCGCGACGAACCGCGCACACACATAGAGCAGCGCGAGTGTCGCGGAGACGGTGCAGGCGGCGAAGACGAACGGAAGGGCGAGGGTGACGGACAGCCCGAGCATGAACGCGAGCACGATGACCGTGAGAGGGATTGCGAATGCCTCGCCGCGCCGCAGGTCGGAGGACAGCACCGGGTCGAGATCGCGCTGGATCGCAGGAGGCCCGGTCACGAGCGCAGCAGGCGCCCCGCCACGGCGGAGCGCAGCGCGCAGCAGGTCGGTCAGCGGCTTAGCCTGCTGCAGCCCGAGCGTCGACGCGACCTCGCCGTAGATCGCCCCGCCTCCCACCTGGAACGCCGCCACCCGCCCGCCGGGCAACACGTGCGCGGCGCGCTCGAGACGGGCACGCAACTCATGCTGGAGCCGCGGGTCGGACGAGTGGCGGACGCGGAAGACGACGCTGAACGTTCCGTCGGGCCGCTCCCCGAAGCCGCTTGCGAGAGCCGCGTCCGCGCGAGCGGAGTCGGTCCCGGGGATCTCGTACGAGTTCGCGAGGCGCCCAGGGAGGGCGACCGCCGCGGCGATTCCGACCGCGAGCGCGACGAACCAAACCGCGAGGGCCTCCCAACGGTAGCGCAGGACGAACAGCGTCCACCGTTCGAGCAGTGGACGCTGTTCGTCGTGCACGACCGTTCCTACTTGACGACCTCGATGGCCAGCCGGATGGCTGGCAACTGATAGCCGAGCGCGAGGCCGGGCAGGTCACGCGCATACGTGAGCATTGGAACCATCCCGTACGGCGTGTTCGTGTAGGACGGCTGCTGCGTGTAGAGCAGCGGATACATGTCGATCAGGTGCGTACCCGGGCGGCCCGTCGCGACGAGGTTCATCACGACGTCGCCGTTCGAGTTGAAGCCACAGCCGTAGCCGATGTAGCTGTTGTCGTAGTCGACGGCGATCGTGTTGTCGAGCTGCGTCCAGCCGAAGGACATTGAGATGGACCGTGAAGCTCTGGCCCTCCTTGAGCTTCAGCGCCGAGACGCCGTTGCCGACAACGCTCCGCTTGACGAAGTACGACACCTGCGCCATCACGTTGCCGCCCTGCATGAGCTGGATCACGTGCCAGCCGCCGAGCCCGTCGGGAACGGTGACGGGCGTGGTGAGCGATCCATCCGCACCCGACGACACCGTCCCCAGCGGGACGGAGACGAACGTCCAGCACGTCCCGGTGCAGTTGACCCGGTTCCCGACAACCGTCGACCAGACGAGGTCGACGGGAGTGCTCGGATCGAGACCGGACGCCGTGACGTTGACGCTCGAGAGAACCGGCCCTGTCGTCGAGCTCAGGTGGGCCGTTGCGTTACTGCCGAGATCGGTCACGTCCGGGATCATCGTCGTCGGCGCCTGAAGCGTCGGCGTGACGTTGGCCGGCCAGTCGATCTGCGGCGCCGGCGGGACGTGACTGTCCTTCGTGACATAGAACGCGAACTTGTGGCCCGTTGCCCACGGGATCGGGGACTGCGGGATGTTGAGGTAGTCGAAGCTGATCGCGTCGGTGACCGTGATGATGTGCTTCCCGACACCGCCGGAGGCGCGAAATTTCACCTTCGCGACGCCGCGCGTCCAGTTGGCCGTGATCGCACCGACGTAGTGGTTGTCGTACTGGAGCGACGCGCCACCCTCATACAGCGACGAGCCGAGCCCCGAATACGTGAGAGTCACCATCGTCCCCACCGGCCCATGCGTCGGCGACATCGTCGCCGAGCGGGCGATGAGGAAACCGCCGTGGGAGACCTCGACGCCGTCGACGACTGCATAGATGTCGTGGATGCCGCCAAAATCGTGCGGGGCGATGAGGTTGACCGAGAACGCGCCGTTCGCGTCGGTCGTCGTCGTGTTGATCACGACGCCGAACTTCGACGTGTTCCGCCCGAGGTAGTCCACGCTGTCGGGGCGCGCGTCGACGACCCACGTCACGTTTGCCGTCATCCAGACGATCGAGACGCTCGCATTCGGGGCGAGACCCGCTCCCGAAATGGTGTACGGCGTGCCCGGGAGGCCGACATCAGGGCTCGTCTGGAGGGTGCCCATGCTCTGCGCCGGCGTGGCCGCGGGAGCGATGGGGCCCGGGAGCTGGGCGACTCCGGGGATCGCCGGCGGCGGGAGCACCGTCGGCGTGGCCGACGCCCGCGCTGGCAGCAGGAGACCTGCTGCCAGCGCGGCGAGGGCGAGGAGCTTCTTCGTGGTGGACATGACTGCGACTCCTTTTCCTTCACCTAGTCGTGGGGGATGATCGTGATCGGGTAGTCGAGGGTTCCCGTCTTCCCGGTCGCCGTCGTGAAGCTCATGTGGACGTTGATGTCGCCCAGCGGGTAATCGAGCGGGATGGTCCAGGCGCCCGTCCAGTAATAGACCTTCTGCGCCGGCGGCCCGGACGAGCCGTGCGAGCCCCAGTTGAACAGCGTGACGATCGGGGTGCTCGGGGTCGGTCCTGGAACCGTGAAGTGCGGCAGGTCGGTGCTGCTGGTGTTGTCCATCGAGAGGACGGCCCCGTCACTGAGCTCGTATCCGTAGGCACGGGCGATGACCTGCTCGCCCTGCTTGAAGACGTTCGTCTGCGTGCACGCGACCGGCCGCGTATGTCCGGCCACCGCGTCGCCGAAGAGCACGACATCGGAGTTCGAGGATGTGACCGCCCCCGTCGTCATCGGGCCTGGCCCGAACGGCTCCTGCGGAGTGCCCGTGATCGTCAGCTGCGAGGCCGCGATCGGAAGCTGCGTGAACGTCCCGCTCTGCTTGTTCCACATCTTCGCGAACACCTCGAACTGGACGACTCCGAGCGGGTACAGCGTCGGCACCTTCCAGCTGACGGTCCAGCGATAGCGGGGATCCAACCCCTTGGGAACGGCCTTGTAGACGAGTTGCTGATCGTCGACGAGTGGGATCCGCACGAAGAACGACCGGAGGCTGGTCTTTGCCGACTTCGCGTTGCGCTTCGTGAGCCTCGCGACCTTCCTTGTCAAGAGCTTGTGCGCCTTCGTATCGACGGCGAAAGCCCGGAAGACGACGGTGTCGCCGGGCGCGAACTGGTCGCTGATAGCCCCGGTCGCCGTAACCGTCTGCGCGCCGACGAAGACGCCGTTTACCTGATTCGACGGGAATGGCGGGGGGGTTGTGTCCGCGCGCGCGACCGCGACAAAGGCGAGCGGCACGAGGATTGCCAGCGCGAAAGTGATCCGCTTCATTGGTCTCGATGCTCCTTCGCTAGTGCTTCAGGGTTCCGGTGAGCTTCACGGTGAAGGCGCCGGTCCCACCGGGAACACGGCCGTAATGGCCGCCGTAGTGCAACTTGCCGGTCGCCCCCTTGAGCGCTCCGGTACCGCCGATGACCCTGGCGTCGCCGGAGAACGAGATGTTGTTCTGGTCGTCCTGGCCCGCGGCGCAGCCGCGTGAGCCCGTCAGCAACTTGAGCTTCAGGTGCCGTGCTGACCTTTGAGGGCTCCTGGACCGCTGAGTGGCGAGCACGGCGGGTTCGCCGTCGTCGCGGCCACGGTGCCGGTCAGAGTGCCCTTGCCGATCAAGGTCGCCTTGCCGGTCCCGTTCGGGGTTGCGGTAACTGCAGTCCCGTTGACGACCTCGGTCACCTTGCCGCTGTAGCTGGCTGTGAAATTGACGCTACTTCCGACCGCCGAGCCGACGCAGACAGCTGCGACAGCGAGTGCGGACGTCAGGCTTACAGGTCCAAGAAACCGCTTCATGCGCGACTCCTCTCGCTTTCCCGGCTCCCCGGTTCGAGCCGGGCCACCGTGTTTTCTTCTCTAGGCGTGGATGGTCGCGGGAGGCGGTCCCGGCCACCTCGGGGCAAACGCTGAACTCGTTGCGGCAAACTCCGCACCTCGCGTCAGGTGAGGGCGGGACGGGGATGATTGAGCCCGTGGACGGCGTATGGGTGTGGTGACATGAAGCGGTTGGCAGGCGTCAGCGCCCTCATTGCGATCGCGATCGGGTTGTCTGCCTCGGTGGGCGGCCTGCAAGCGAGTGCCGCGCGCCCCTCGCGAGCCGTGACGTGGCCACCGACGAGGGCGTCGAGCCGGCTCATCGCTCACCGCCGTCTCCTCTGCACTGCAGCCGTCACGGCGAGAGTGCAAGTGGGCCACGCGGTGACCGTCCGGTTCACGCTGCACAACCGGTCGAGGCGACCGGTCAAGGTCTACCTAGGCGTGTTCAGCACATGGCTCCTCCTGGACGCTGCCGACGGCACGAGGTACGACACCCGAGCGCCGCTCGAGGCTCTCCCGGGGATTCCGCCGCCGATCGCCAGGAGGATCCGTTCGGGCGCGACCGTCCACCTCGGGCCGGTCGCGGTACCCGTGCGCTGGAACGGACCGCTTCTCATCACCCCGGGATGCCTGGGGACGAAGCTGCACACTCTGCGGGTGCAGGTGGCCGGGCCGTGGCCCAGCCCTCACCCCAGTGCCGCCGTCGGCGAGGTCGTGGCCGCTGCCGGACATCTGCTCGACAACTGCCTCCCGCAGGCGCCGGGAGTTCCGGTGGATGGGCAGATCGACCCGCCGAGCGGCAACGCTCAGCCCATGGACGCGCAGTGCTCGATCTCCATCAGCTCGGAGGGGACGTTCCTGGTGGCACAGGTCCTCGTCCTCATCCCGCCAGACCTATCAGGCGTGCAGATCTACCAACCCTACGAGACCCTCTGGCCGATCGACAAGCCCGTCCCCGCGCCTTTAGCGAGCACCCCGCCGTACGAAGCGATCGCCTGGGAGTTCGTGGTGACCCGAGACGGCGCCATCCCGGTCGCGGCGTCAACGATCTCAGCCACCAGCTCCTCCGGGAAGACGGTGCCGTTCTTCGACTGGAACGGCAAGGGCTGGCAGCAAGACGGAACAAGCACCTGCGGCGGGGAATCGTTCGCCGGCGGCGGCACCGGGCCTGAAATCGAGTTCATCGCAGCCTGTTCGAGCTGAGGTTCCGAGGAGAGCCAGGTGAGGGCCTGCTCTCCTCGGAACGCTGCGTGTCTAGTGGCTCGTACTACCCCTTCGCCTTGGTGGAGACGCACTTTCCGAACGTCCCGTACTTCGTCTTGAAGGCGGCAGGATTGGACTTCTGCTCAGCCTGGCAGGAGCGGGCCGCGTTGACGACTGCCTTGCCCTGCGCGTGCGACGCCGCATTCGCGGTGGTCGACACGCACTTGCCGAACGCATTCGATCCGTCGGCGTTCGTGCCGTAGTACTGCGCGAACGTCTTGCCGCCGTGATTGACGGCGAAGGTCGCGTCCGACTGCTGCGACTTGCACGAGCTCGACGCCGACACCTCGTTCTGCACCTGTGACTTCGCGGTTGCCGAGACGCACTTGCCGAACGCGTTCTGATCGCCGGTGCTCGTGCCATACGTCTTGTTGAAGAGGGACGCACCGAGCTGCGAGCGGATCGAGGCGCACGTTTGAGCCGGGTTGATGCGGCCGCTTTGCTCCACATTCGCGTTCGAGCTCGCGATGGTCGAGACGCACTTGCCGTATGCGTTCTGGCCGCCCGGGTTCGTACCGTAGTACTGCGCGAACGTCTTGCCGTTGTGGCTCGCCGCAAACGTTGGATCGTTCTGCTGCGCCGTGCAGGTGCTCTGCGCGCTCGTCTGCACCTGATTTTCAACCGGTGCGTAGGCGGACACGCAGGCCCCGAAGTTTGGGTAAGCCTGGTTGAACGCGGACTGGCCCATCGCCGCGCGGAGCTTCGTACAGTCCTGCTGAGCGCGGGTCGCGCTCGGCGATGTTCCTGCGAATGCCGCAACCGGCGCGAGCGCCGCAGCGACAATGAGAGCGAACAACGTCCCTTTCATTGGTGACACCTCCAGAGTCTGATGCCGGAAACGTGGCTACAGAGGGAGTCTGCGACCGCCACGCAAGGTTCTCGTCTAGGCGACGTAAAGCGGACGTAAGGCTCGGATCCGGCTACGGTCACGTTCGTCGTGACTTCCGGGGCTGACATTCGTCGGTACGAGGACGCGGACCTCGAAGCGATCGTCGAGTTCTCCCTGCGCGCGTGGGCGGGCGTCCACGAATCGTTGCGTGAAGTGCTTGGCGACCCAATCTTCTCCCGTCTCCACCAGCCGGACTGGCGGGCAGTTCAAGCAGAGGCCGTTCGCTCGAGCTGCACGAGCCAAGACCGGGATGTCTTCGTCGCCCTCGTGGACGGCCATCCGGTGGGATTCGCGGCTGTCGCTCTCAACGCGTTCCACGAGGGCATGGGCGTAGTGGACATGATCGCCGTAGATCCGGCCTATCAACGCCGAGGGATCGCCACTCAGCTGATGAATCGCTCAGCCGACCACATGCGCGAGCAGGGCATGGACATCGCAGCGGTCGGGACCGGCGGGGATCCCGGCCATGAGCCTGCTCGCGCAATGTATGAAGCATCGGGCTATACCGCGTTGCCGGGCGTGAGATACCTCAAGCTGCTCAGCTGACCCGAGCCGGAGTCACGGCGTCGGGGATGTCCCCTGGGCAGCTAGGGGGAGGTCACGAACGGGTGGGTGTAGCCGGAGCCGTCGCTGTAGGAGCCGGCGACCGTGCAGTTGCCCGTGCGGGCGCATGAGATCGAGAGGGACGAGAAGGCGGCGAGCCCGGCAGCGACTCCGAGAGTTGCCGTGCCTGGCACTTCGACCGCGGTGGCCCAAACTCCATGCCGTTCGGCCACTACGAACGCGTGTCGTTTGTTGGAGCCATCCGTGTAGTAGCCGGTGGCCGCGCAGTTGCCTGCGCTCGCGCATGAAACGGAGGTCGCCGACGCATTCCCTCCGACGTTGAGCGCCGCCGTGCCCGGCACCTCGATCGCCTTGTCCCACGTGCCGTTGTTCTCGGCCACTACGAACGCGTGTTGTTTGTGGGCGTGGTCGGTGTAGTAGCCGCCGGCCGCGCAGTTGCCTCTGCTCGCGCACGAGATGGAGTTCAACGAGGCGCGCTCGCCGACGTTCAGAGCCGCTATTCCCGGCACGAAGATCGCCTGGCCCCACCTGCCCTGCTTCTCGTCCGCCACGAACACCTGAGCGTGGGAGGCGTAGACGTAGCCGGGGGAGGGGTAGAGGTCCCCGCCTGCCGCGCAGTTGCCCGGGGTCGCGCACGAAACCGCATCAACTGCTCCCGTACCGCCGCTGAGAATCCCCACGCCCGGCACCTTGATTCCATTGCCCCACTTGCCGTTCCTCTCGACTACGAGGAACGGCTGGACTGAAACGGGGCGCCGGCCTGGCTCGTACCAGCCGCCGACCACGCAGTTGCCCACTCCCGCGCACGAGACAGAGTTCACGACGCTGACGTAGCGGCCGCCGAGAGCCGGTGCGGTCGGCACCGGGTGCGCCCGCCCCCAGACTCCGCCGTGTTCGGACACCACGAACGCGCGATATTCGGTGGGGTCGCCGTACTTGTCGGTGGAAGCCGCGTAGTAGCCGGCGGCCGCGCAGTCGCGCGCGCCCCCGCATGACACCGAGGCCACGCCCGAATCGCTGCCGTCGAAAACCGGCAAGCCCGGCACGTCGATCGCGGTGCCCCACACTCCCCGCTGCTCGGAAACCACGAACGCCTGTCCCCCCTGACCCGTCGTCCCGCCGGTCGCGCAATTGCCCGCGCTGGCGCACGACACAGAGCCCATCCAGGGGACGATGTCGCCCGCCGTGCCTGGCACCGCGATCGCGGCTCCCCAGGCTCCTCCCTGCTCAGACGCCACGAACGGGTGCCCGTAACTCGCCAGACCGTCGGCCGCGCAGTTGCCCGCGCTCGGGCACGAGACAGAGAACACGCCGCCGAAGTTGTCGCCCTGGCCGGGGCTAAGGGCCGCTACACCCGGTACCTCGATCGCGCTCCCCCAACTCACCGCACCGGCGAAAGCAGCGGCGGCCATCACAGCGAGGACTCCAAGCAGAACGACCAACGGAAGCAACCGGCGACCCGCTCTCATCGCTGCCCCGCGGATAGCAGGCCCGCTGCTCTCGTCATCACCCCCGTATTACATCACCGCGGCGCCATCGGTACGGCGAAGCCGTCCACAGCGCCGGTGACAGCGCCTGACTGAGCGTGTTAGCTCAGTCGCCCCGCACGCTCGTTCGCGTGCCAGACGAGCAGGCTGACGACGACAAGCACAACGAACAGGAGCGCGCCGCCGAAGTAGAGGAAGATGTTGAGCGTGCCCCACCAGCCGTGTGGTCCCGGCTCGTCGGTATGACCCATCATCCACAGCCAGTAGACGACATCGGCTGCCAGGACGAGCCAACCGACGCGGAGCCATGCGCTTAGGGTCACGCCGACATTCTCGCACTCGATGAAAGGTCGGTTGGGCGGGGGCAGTGCGCGCGAATGTCCCCGGATGAGATCGGTCAGCGATCCGCGTGACACGTCGGTGCGCGGCACCGTATACGTGCCGTGATGAAGCGCGCTGTGGTGATCGTCGGTCTTGGAGTCGTGCTCGCGGCCTGCGGTTCGAGCACCAAGCCGAGCGCGCTGCAGGCATCCCTCGAGATGCACGATCAGATACAGCTGAGCCCGCTTCGGCCGCACGCGACAACCATCAGCGAGCACGAGGCCGAGGAGATCGCCTCCTCCAACACGATGTGGACGACCCCGCCTGGCAAGAGGCCGCGGCTAAGCGCCGCGCTCTGGCGGGTCACGGATCCCCACCTGTACATCCCCGAACGCGGAATCCACCGCCTTCTCGTGAACAACCACGTCGACTGGATCGTCCTCGTACACGGAGTGAACATCGCCGGTGTCACTTCTCCTCCGGCGATGCCTGGTGCGAAAATGCCGCGGTGGAAGCCTGTGTACGGGACGGCGGCGGTCGTGATCAACGCGGACAGCGGCAGGCAGGTCGAGTCGTGGACGCTCCCTCGCCGCGCGCGCCCGTAGGTCGGCTGCGCGAGCCCACCCTCTCACCTGAGCCCCGCGGAAGGCAAAAGTTGGGCAAAAGTTCGCTGGCGCGATCCCAGGGTGAGAACAGAAAAGCCCTGTTTCCAGGGCTTTCTCGATAGCGGGGGCAGGATTTGAACCTGCGACCTCCGGGTTATGAGCCCGGCGAGCTACCTGACTGCTCCACCCCGCGTCGCCCTTGCAGTCTAGCACCGTCGTTACGCTCTTCCCGTGTGGGATTGGGCCGTCTGGGGCGCGCTTGTGGTGGCGATTTGCAGCGGGATTGCTGCGATGGTCATCGTCCTCAGGCGCACCCGCGATGCTCTGCGGAACGCAAGGCGCGTCAGCTCTCGCGTCGCCGACGGCCTCGCCGCTCTCCAAGCGAAGGCCGAGCTCGCTGCCGCGAAAGCCGAGCGCGCAGGCGACACCCGCGAACTGGAGGAGAGCGTCGCGAGGCTCCGTCGTTCAATCGCGCAGCTTGCCGTCCTCCGTGCTGCGCTCGCCGAGGTGAACGCTCAGTTCGCCTGGGTGCGGGTGTTCCTGTGAGAGTCGCGGCGATCGATCAGGGGACGAACACGACGCGCCTGCTGGTCGCCGACATCGAGGACGGCGAGGCGCACGAGCTCCACCGCGAGACGCGCATCACACGCCTCGGCGAGGGCGTCGACACCCGCGGCCGCCTCCTCCCCGTCCCGATCGCGCGCGTCCGCAACACGCTCTCCGACTACCGCCGCACTGCCGAGTCACTCGGCGCCGAGCGCACGCTGCTCATAGCGACGAGCGCCGTGCGCGATGCCGAGAACGGGGAGGCGTTCCTCGGCGAGATCGAGTGGAGTTACGGCTTTGCGACGCAACTGCTCTCGGGCGAGGACGAGGCGGATCTCACAAGCCGCGGGATCGGCGGGCTCGCGGCCGGGACGCTCCTCGTCGACATCGGCGGCGGCTCGACGGAGCTCGTGCTCGACGACTTCCGGACGAGCCTGCCCCTCGGCTCCGTCCGCTTCACCGAGCGCTACGGCGAGAAGATCTCCGCACTCGAGGCCGCGACCCACGCGCTACTCCCACCGCTCGCGCCGGCCGAAGCGGTCGGCGTGGCCGGGACAATCACGACGCTCACCGCGCTCGATCTCGGGCTCGAGCGCTACGACCGCGACCGCGTCGACGGCCACGTCCTCACGCGCGACGGCGCGCGGACGCAGCTGGAGCGGCTCGCCGCGCTGCCGCTCGAGGAACGGCGCCTCGTCCCCGCTCTCGACCCCGACCGCGCTCCGGTCATCGTCGCGGGTGCCGCTATCCTCGTCGCGATCCTCGACGCGTACGGGCTCGACGGCATCCGCGCGAGCGAGCGGGACATCCTCGACGGAGCCGCCCTCGCCGCGGCCGAGCTGCCCGAGCCGGAAGAGGGCGCCGCCCCGCCCGGCGCATACACCTGCTGCTAGCGGTATTGGCACACAGTTGCGCGCTTGACGGCACGATTGCCCACGCATCCTTTCGTTCCCCGTGGGTGGGTGGGGGTTTGGGACGGGAGTAGGCGGTGACCCGCCCCCGCGATTGCGCCCTGGGGAATCGGAGCCGAGTTAGTTCTCGAGCGTTTCGTCTTCGGCGAGTCGCCGCTGCACGACCGCGCGGGACAGAACGCCGACGAGGCGGCCGTCCTCGACGACCGGCACACGCTCGAGATCCCGCTCCTCGAGGAAGCGGAACCCGTCCTCGAGCCCGCCGCCGGCGTCGAGCGTGAAGTGCGGCGGCTCGGCGACATCGCGCAGCACGACCGCGCGCGGGTCGAGTCCCGCCGCAACGACCTCGCGGACGAGCGTCTTGCGCGTCACGACACCGACGAGCCGGCCGTCTTCCTCTGTGACGAAGATCGCGCGCACGTCAGCGCTGCCGAGACACTTTCCCGCGTCCTGCGCAGTCGCGCCGGCGGCGAGCGTCGTCGGCTCTGGAACCATCGCGTCGCGGACGGTCTCCATCACGGATAGATGCCGCGAGCCTCGAGCGCCCCGGCGACCTCGCGGATCGCCGCGACCATCGCGGCCTGGCGGAGCGTGATCTCTTTCTCGGCTGCAACCGAGTAGACACGGTCGAATGCGCTGCCCATCTTGTCGGCGAGCTTGCGCCGGATCTCGTCGCGATCCCAGAAGAGCCGCCCGAGATCCTGCACCCACTCGAAGTACGAGACCGTGACGCCGCCGGCGTTCGCGAGGATGTCGGGGACGACGGGGATGCCGCGCCCGCGAAGGATCTCGTCCGCTTCGATCGTCGTCGGGCCGTTCGCGCCCTCGACGATCATCGCCGCCTGCACGCGGGGCGCGTTGTCGGCGTGGAGCTGATCCTCGCGCGCCGCGAGCACGAGCACGTCACACGGCAGCTCGAGGAGCTGCTCGTTCGTGATCCGCTCGCAGAGGTCGTAACCCGCGAGCGAGCCGTGCTCGGCGGCGTACGCGTGGAGCGCGGGGATGTCGAGACCCGCCTCGGAGTGAAGGCCGCCGGAGATGTCCGACAGCGCGACGACGCGCGCGCCTCGGTCGTGGAGCTCGCTCGCCGCGACGCCGCCGACGTTGCCGAAGCCCTGCACGACGCACGTCTTGCCGGCGAGCTCCCAGCCCTGGCGCCGCCCGGCCTGCTCGGTCACCATCACGACACCGGCACCGGTCGCCTCGCGCCGGAAGAGCGAGCCGCCGAGCGAGATCGGCTTGCCCGTCACGATCTCGGGCACGGCGTAGCCCTTGAGCATCGAATACGTGTCCATGATCCACGCCATCGTCTGCTCGTTTGTCGCCATGTCGGGCGCTGGGATGTCGCTCTGCGGGCCGATCTCGCGGACGAGCTCCTGCGTGAAGCGGCGCGTGAGCTTCTCGAGCTCGCGTAACGAGAGCGCGTGCGGGTCGACGCGGATCCCGCCCTTCGCGCCGCCGTACGGCAGTTGCAGGAGGGCGCATTTCCACGTCATCCACGTCGCAAGCGCCGCGCATTCGCCGAGCGAGACCTCGGGGTCGTAGCGGAGGCCACCCTTCGTCGGCCCGAGCACCGTCGAGTGCTGGACGCGGTAGCCGGGGAAGATCTGAATCGAGCCGTCGTCGCGGCGGAGCGGGACGCTGACGATCACCGCGCGTTCCGGGTAGCTCAGCCGCTCGGCGACCATGTCGGAGACGCCGGCATGCGGCAGCGCCTGCTGGAACTGGGCCTGCGCCATCCGGAAGAGCGGCGTGTCCCACTCGAGCGTGGGCTCAACGTGCGACGCGTCCACCTCGGTCACGCGGCGGAGTCTACGGACCTTCGGGGGCGGCGTCGGCCATGGCCGCTGCCAGCGACTCGCCGCCCGAGTCCCGGAGAGGCACCTCGCGCAGGCACAGCGAGACGATGAACGCGATGACTCCGAGCGGCACAGCCCAGAGGAAAACGGTGTGCAATGACCGCGCGAACGCATCGATCAGCCCCGCGTGGACCGCAGGCGGCAGCTTTGCCATCGTCGTCAGCCCACCCTGAAGCAAGCCGTCCGCTTGCCGTGCAGTCATGTGCGCGCTCGCCGGGAGGTCACGAAGGAGCCAGAAGCCGAGACGGTTCGCGAAGATCGTCCCGAAGATTGCGACACCGAACGATCCGCCGATCGACCGGAAGAAGATCGAGCCGGCGGTCGCCACACCCATGTCCGGCCGCGGCACGGCGTTCTGCACCGCGAGCACGAGCACCGGCATCACGAGTCCGAGGCCAAGGCCGAGCACGAGCATCGCGAGGGCGATCACCGGATACCCGGTCGAGACCCCCATGCGCGAGAGGAGGAACATCCCGACGGTGATGAGCGCGGTGCCGGCGATCGGGAACGCCCGGTAGCGGCCGACCCGCGAGATGGTTCGACCGCCGCCGATGGAGGTGATAAGCACCCCGCCCATCAGCGGCAGCAGCTTCAGGCCGGCCTCGGTCGGCGTCGTCCCATGCACGACCTGAAGGAAGAGAGAGACGTAGATGATCGTCCCGAACAGCGCGATGCCCACGAGGAACGACATCGCCGTCGACGTCCTGAAGATCCCGTTGCGGAAGAGCCGAAGCGGAATGAGCGGCTCGGCCGCCCGGCGCTCGATCGCGATGAAGGCGAGAACACCGGCGATGCCGATGAGGAACGCCGTGAGAACGTGCCACGAGCCCCACGGGTACTGCGAGCCGCCCCACGTGAGCCCGAGCGTCAGCATCCCGGCGCCGATCGCGAGCGCAATCCCGCCTTCGTAGTCGATCCGATGCGCTCTGCGCTCGGACGGGTCGTCGTGCAGCACGATCGCTATCACCGTGAGCGCTACCGCGCCGACGGGGATGTTGACGTAGAAGACCCAACGCCACGACGCGTGCTGGGTGAGGAAGCCGCCGATGAGCGGCCCGATCACCGAGGCGATGGCGAAGACGCCTCCCATGTAGCCCTGATACCGGCCGCGCTCGCGCGGCGGGACGACGTCGCCGATGATCGCGAGCGCCGTCACCATCAGCCCGCCGGCGCCGAGTCCCTGAAGCCCGCGGAAAGCCGTGAGCTCGAGCATGTTCTGCGAGAGGCCGCAGAGCGCCGAGCCGACGAGGAAGATCGCAATAGCGGTCTGGAAGATCCGCTTGCGTCCGTAGAGGTCGCCGAGCTTCCCGTAGATCGGCTGCGAGATCGTCGAGGCGAGCAGGTATGCGGTGACGACCCACGAGTAGTGGCTGAGGCCGCCGAGGTCGCTGACGATCGTCGGCAGCGCCGTGGACACGATCGTCTGGTCGAGCGCCGCGAGCAGCATTCCCAGCGCAAGGGCGGAGTAGATGACGAGGATCTGGCGGTGGCTGAACAGCTTGTTCACACCAGGCTCACTCCTTCCATCTCCGGCAGCACCGGCTCGTCGAGGAGCTCGAGGATCGTTGGGGCGATGTCGCGGATCTCGCGCTCCGAGCCTGGCCCGGACGCGACGCCGTCGGCCACGAGTATGTACAGCCCCTCGTGCGCGTGGTTCGCGTCGTCAGGCCCGGTGTCGTTCTCGAAGACGTGGATCGCGTCCCCACCGACCGTCCCGATGCTGCGCCAGTACAAGCCGCCAAAGTAGACGAGCAAGTCCGGCGTGATGCCCTGCGGATCGGCGTACAGCTCCTCCGGCCGGTGCGCGATCGTGCCGATCGGCCGGCCCTCGTCGTCGCCGAGCGCCTCGAGCTTCGCCTTGATCTCGTTCCGTACGCGCTCGTAGTCGCCGGCGGGGACGATTCCCTCCGGCTCGCGTCCCTCGACGTTGAGGAAGAGCCGGCAGTAGTAGCCGCCCTCTCCCCACGCCGTCGTCTTCGGCCAGTCGATCATGTCGGGCGTCAGCCGCGTTGGCTCGGCCGGTTCCTCCTTGAGCACGAGGTAGCCCTCGCGACGCAGCCACTCGTTGACGCAGACGCCGCCGTCCATCTTCTTCGCGCCGTGGTCCGAGACAACGAGGATCGCCGTGTCGTCGTCGGCGAACCGCAGCAGCGAGGCGATCTTCGAGTCGAGGCGCCTGTAGTAGTCGAGCATCGCGTGCTCGTACGGGTTTCCCGGCTCGAACAGTCGATGCTCGGAGTCGGTGAAGCGCCAAAAGCCGTGGTGGATGCGGTCTGTCCCCATCTCGACCATGAAGAAGAGATCCCAGGGCCGTGTCTCGAGCAGGTGCTCGGCGAGGCGGAAGCGCTTCTCCGTCATCTCCTCGATCTCGGCGAGGAGGCGGTCCTTGTCGTCGGTGCGGAAATTCTCGACATCGACCATGTAGTGGCCGACGAGTTGCTCGATCTCGTCCTTGAGCGCGGGCGGGTACGTGTACGTGCTCGTCCTCGTGTCGGGCGTGAGAAAACACGAGACCATCGTCCCGTTGACGCGGCTCGGCGGGTACGTCTGCGGGACGCCGAGCACGATAACGTCGCGGTTGCGCATCGACAGCAGATCCCAGACCCGGGGCACGCGCACCGAGCGCGAGTCGGCGAAGGCGAGCTGGTCGTAGGAGTGGTCCTTGCGGTTGCGGAAGCCGTAGAAGCCGAGCGCCCCGGGGCTGTGCGACGACGTCATCACCGACCACGCGGGCACGGTGATCGGCGGGTCGCACGAGCGGAGAACGCCGAACTGTCCGCGCTCCGTGAGAGACCGGATGGTCGGCAGCTCGTCCAGCCAGCGGTCGAAAACGTACTGCGGCGCGGCGCAGTCGAGGCCGATCACCATGACCTTGCTCGGCATCTATTGATCGTAGAGCGAGCTAGCCAGTTCACCGGCGGATAGGCAGACACCGCCGCGCTCGCGTACCGCGTCGAGCAGTTCGAAGTACAGACGGTCCCAGCCGCGGGCGCTCGGCGGGTCGAAACGGTCCGGATGCCAGAGGATCGAGAAGCCGCCGCCATGCTCGGCCGCCCAGTCGAGTAGCGCGATGAGCTGCGGCTTCGCGGCGGCCGCGCTCAGGCTCTGGTAGCGCTCCTCGGCCAGCGTCGCGTCCATCGCCGCGAGCGGCACCTCGACGATCGCGGCCGGCTGCTCCTTCTCGAAGTCCCATGGATGGAACGGGTGCGCGATTCCGGCGCGGAAGCCGAGCGCGTCGGAGAAGCCGAGGGTTGTGTCGTAGCGGAAGCCGAGCGAGCCGAGCGGGACGAGGTTCCGGTGCGGGTCGACGCGGAGGTAGTGGTAGCGATGGCCTTCGACCGAGCCGGCGAGCGCGCGGAGCGCCTCGGCCTCCGTGGCGAGCCGGTCGAGCTCGTCAGCCGCTAGATAGCTGCCGTGCAAGCCGACCTCGGACCCCGATTCGAGCAGCTCCTCGACGAGCTTCGGACGCCGCCGGTCGTACACCTCGGGCGCGGCGCCGTCCGCCCGGTGCCCATGGCCCGCCATGACATAGAAGGTCGAGCCGTGCGCGCCGTGAGCACGTTCCTCGGTCGCGATCTCCGCGAACCGCCAGTTGGGATCCGTGCGGCGCACCTTGTGGAGCGGCACCCGCGCAAGTGCGGCAGCTTCCTCGCGCGCGCCGTGCCGCAGCCGCGCCGCGGCGCCGCGGATGCCGATCGGCGTCCAGCGCCATGGCGTGTCGACGTCATGCGTAAGCGCGACCGCGAACCGGGCGCCGTCGTAGCGGGGCGGTTCGCAACCGAGCTCGCGGCGCAGCCGCTCGAGCGGCGGATCGAGCGGGTCGAGGCACGACGCTGCCGCCGGGAAGCGATTCCTCTCGTCCCGCACGCCACCGATCTCCTCGACGCGCGCGAGGTGGAAAAACGCCTCGGCGATCGTGTCGCCCTCGGGCCGTTCCCCGCGCTCGACGCTCTCCCAGGCATCCGCGCGGTACGGCAGATCGCTTCCGAACACGAGCCCGCCCGCCCCAAGCGTGTCCAGCACCCAGCGCGCCCGCCGCTCGACCCGCTCGGGAACAGTCATCGCCGGGACTCTACGTACCATCGAACGCAGTGAGCGCCCAGCCGCGGTCCCTCGCCTCCCAGTTGCTCGAGCTGACCCGCCATTCGGCGGTCTACGGCATCGGCGGCCTCATCTCGCGTTTCCTCTCCGTGCTGATGCTGCCGCTCTACACGAGCTACGTCTCGGCGGGCGACTACGGCCGGATCGAGCTCCTGATGACGGTGATGGCGGTCGTTGTCGTGCTGCTGCGCGGCGGCGCGAACTTCGGGTTTGTCCGCTTCTACTTCCTCGAGAAGGATCCGGAGTACCGGCGGAGACTGATCCGCACCGTCTTCTGGGCGCAGATGACGTATTCGTCGTGCGCGCTCGCCCTCTGCATCATCTTCTCGTCGGAGATTTCCCGCCTGCTCGGCGTCTCCTACGTCCCGGGGGCACGTCTGCAAGGCAGCGGAATGAGCCTGGTCATCGCGACGGCCGTCCTTCTCTGGGCGAATGTCAACTACCTCCAGATGACGAACCTCTTCCGCGTCGAGCAGCGGCCGCGGGCGTTTTCGCTCGCAACGGTTGCGAACGTCGCCGTCACCGTCGGGATCACCGTGATCCTCGTCGCCGTGTTCCACAAGGGTCCGCTCGGGATCATCGTCGGCAACCTCAGCGGCACGCTCGTGATCTATTTCGTGCTGCTCGGCTACCGGCGCGAGCAGCTGGGGCTCCAGTTCGACCGGCGCCTTCTGCGCTCGCTCAACAAATTCGGGTTCCCGCTCATGGGAGCAGCTCTCGCGATGTGGGTCACGAACTTCGGCGACCGTCTCATGATCCGGAAGCTCCTACACGGCGCGGACGCGATCACTCAGCTCGGCCAGTACTCGATCGCCTACAAGGTCGCGTCGGCAATGGTCCTTCTCTTCACCGCGTTCCAGATCGCCTGGCCTGCGTTCGCCTACTCGATCGAGGACGAGAAGGAGGCGAAGCGCGCGTACTCATACGTCCTCACGTATCTGATGTTCATCGCCGCCTGGGCCGCTGTCGGCCTGAGCCTGTTCGCGCCGTGGATCGTCCACTTCGTCGGCCGCAGGCCCGGCTACTGGCCGGGGGCTGTCGCCGTTCCCGCGCTCGTCTACTCGAGCGTGTTCTACGCCGGCTTCATCGTCGTGACGATCGCAATCGGCCGCACCCGCCAAACGCAGTTCAACTGGTACGCGACCGTGTCGGCCGCGGCGCTCAACTTCGGCCTGAACTTCTGGCTCATCCCCGCCTACGGGATGCTCGGCGCCGCGTACGCAACGCTCGTCGCCTACGCCCTCCTCATGGTGGTCCGGACGTGGAACGCGCAGCGGCTCTATCCGGTGAGATACCAGTGGCGACGCGTCGCAACGATCCTCCTCGCGTCTGGCGCACTCACGGCAGTCGGCGAAGCGTTCCCGCATTCGCTGCCCATCGCGTTCGTGCTCACGCTCGCCTATCCGCTCGTCCTCGCGGCGTGCGGCTTCTACCTCCCGGCCGAGCGGCGGCGGCTCAAGCGGCTTCTCCCCGCTCACTAGACTCGCCGCGTGGGCGGGAAGGGCACCGCGGTCGTCGCGGAAGTCGGCTGGGCGAACGGGCTCGCGGCAATCCGCTCACTCGGACGGCACGGGCTCCGCGTCATCGCGGTCGACAACCGAAGCTACGCGCTCGGCTTCCGCTCGCGCTATGCCGAGCCGCGGCTCGCCCCCGACCCGATCGACGACGAGGACGGCTACATCGCGGCGTTCAAGGCAATCGCCGCGGAGACGGGGGACGCCCTTCCGGTCTTTCCCACGCACGACGAGCACCTCAACGCGCTCGCGCGCCACGCCGGCGAGCTCGGCGACCGTTACCGCTTCCCGTTCCCGAGCTGGGACGTGCTCGAGAGCATCCAGAGCAAGCGGCACCAGCTCGACACGGCCGAGTCGATCGGCTTCCCCATCCCGCGCACATTCCACCCGCGGACGGCGGAGGAGGCACAGGCGGCAGGGGCGGAGCTCGGCTTTCCGCTTGTCGTCAAGCCGGCCGCGAACGTCGGCTTCCGGCGCACGCACAACGTGCAGCTCTTCCGCTGCGAGAACGCCGCCGAGCTCGCGCGCGCGTACGAGGACGCCGCGCCGTACGAGCCGATGGTGCAGGAGCTCGTGCCGGGCGGCGCCGAGGAGATGTACACGCTCGGCAGCTACCTCTCCGCCGACGGCGAGCCACTCGGGCTCTTCTCGGGCCGCAAGGTCCGGCAGACCCGTGGCTTCACGGGCGTTGCACGCGTCGGCGAGGCCGTCTGGGTGGACGAAGTCGTGAAGCAGGGGCTCGCGCTGCTCCGCGCGCTCTCCTTCCACGGCATCTCGCAGGTGGAGATGATCTGTGACCCGCGCGACGGCCGCTTCAAGCTCATCGAGGTGAACCCGCGCCTCTGGCAGTGGCACGGCCTCGCCGCGGCCTGCGGCGTCGACCTGCCGTGGATCGCATACCGCGACCTGATCGGCGATCCGCTCCCTCCGGTGCTGAGCCACGCGAGCGGCAAGCGCTGGGCGATTACCGTCATGGCCGGCGCGTCGCACGCCGTGCAAAGCCGGCCGTACGTCGACGCGGTCTTCGCGAAGGACGATCCGAAGCCGGCGCTCGTCCATTTCGCCCGCTATACCCTCCACGGCGTGCGGAGCCTGAAGGGAGGAGCTCACGGTGCCTGAGTCCCTCCGCATCCTCGGCATCGGCGACGCGAAGTCGCGCCACTTCGTGCGGTGGGCGCAAAGGCTCGCCGAGCAGGGCCACGAAGTGCACATCGTCTCGGGCCGCTACAACCCGCGGGAGGGCGAGCACGACGGCCTCGTCGTCCACCAACTCCAGGAGGTCGACCGGCTTCTGCGTGTGCCGTTCGTCCGCCGGTACCGGATGATCCCCGCGCTGCGGCGCGTCGCGGAGGACGTGAAGCCGGATGTCGTCCACTCGCACTACCTCATGCCGTACGGCTACTGGACGGCCCGCGCCGCGTTGGGGCCGCTCGTCGTCAGCCCATGGGGGAAGGACGCGATCGTCGATGCGTGGAGCTCCCCCGAGGCAGAGGCACGGGCCCGAACGGGGATCGCCGCCGACCGCGCGCTCGCCTACGTCGTCAACTCCCAGGCGCTCGAGGACGCTTCCGTACGGCTCGGCGCCGACCGCGCGAAGTTCCACCGAATCTTCTGGCACGCGCGCATCGACAACTACTCGCCTGAGCTCGCGGACCGCTCTCGCTGGCGCGACCTCGGCTGGCCCGACGATGCGGTCGTCTGCCTCTCGCTCCGCAACTTCCGCCCGTACTCGAACGTCGACATCGCCCTCAAGGCGTTCGCTGCAGCTCACGCGGAGATGCCGGAGCTCCGGTTCTTCTCCACCGCCGGCGGAGGCTGGACCCGCGACGAGTTCGACCGGCTGGCGAAGGAGCTCGGGATCGAGCAGTACATGGCAGTGCGCGACGTTCCCGCCGCCGAGCTTCCCGCCGTGAACGCGTCCGCCGACTTCGCGGTCTCGCTCGCGGACGTCGACTCCTCCCCCGCCTCGCTGCTCGAGACGATGTCGAGCGGCGTTCCGGTCATCGCCGGCCGAGCGCCCTCGATGGACGAGTGGATCCAGAGCGGCCACGGCGGCGAGCTCGTCGAGCGCCACGACGTTCCGGCCGTGACGGAGGCGATGCTCAAGCTCGCCCGCGACCCGCAACTACGCAAGCGCTACGGCGAGCGGAACCTGCAGGAGGTCCACGCCCGCTTCGGCGACCCGACCGCACAGCTCGAGCAGGTCTACCGCGAGGTGCTGGGTCGATGAGACGCGTTCTTGCCCTGGCTTTCGACGGCGCGGACTACGAGCTCGTGCGCCGCCTCATGGGCGAGGGCAAGCTGCCGACGATCTCGCGGCTCGCGCGTGAAGGGACGTTTGGGGCGCTCCGCTCGACGATTCCGGCGTTCACGCCGACGGCGTGGTCGTCGTTCCTCACGGGGCTCAATCCCGGCGGCCACGGCATCTTCAACTTCACGACGAACCCGAACCGCGGCACGCAGAAGCTCGAGAGCGCGGCGAGTCGCGCCGGAACGCCGATCTGGCGGCTGCTCGGCTCGGCCGGCGTCCGCTCGGCGTACGTCGGGATTCCCTTCACGTACCCGGCGGAGGAGATCGAGGGCATCGTCGTCACCGGCTACGGCGGGCCCGAGCGCCCGCAGGTCACGCCTGCGAGCGCCGCGGAGAAGATCTTCGCCGCGTACCCCGACCTCGTCACGGCGCATCACCCGATGGCCGAGCGCTGGTGGGAGGACTTTCCCGCGTACACCGAGCGCCTCATCGAGCACGCCGAGCAGATGGCCGGCGTGTGCAAGCTCTGCTTCGAGCTCGAGCCGGAGCTCGGCCTGCTCGCCGTCGACTTCATGAGCACCGACCACGTGGGTCACCTTGGCTTCGCGCGCTTCGACCCTGATCATCCCGCGCACGCGGTCACGGGCTCGGGCGACGAGCTGCTCGAGGTCTACGAGACGGTCGACCGGCTATGTGGGGAGCTGATCGACGCCGCGGCGGCACAGTACGGCGAGGAACCGACCGTCCTCCTGTTCTCGGATCACGGCATGAAGCCGATCCACTGGATGTTTCACATCGACCGTTGGCTGGAGGAACGCGGCCATCTCCGCTTCCGCAAGCGGTCGTTGCAGCCGTGGCGGCGCGGAAAGCTCGACTGGTTCGCGCGCGTCGACCAGAAGCTCGTGCGGCAGGTGTCGTGGTACGGGCGCGCGCTCGACTACGTGCCGTTCCTGCCGCGCCCGGCGGCCGACCGCAACTTCGCGGACATCGACTTCGGCACGACGCGCGCCTACGGCTTCGCCTCGCAGGGCCAGCTCTACCTCGGCGAGCTGACAGGCGCGCGCCACGACCGCGCGTACATCGACGCGCTCGCGGCGGAGATTGCCGAGATCCCGCACCCGGAGACGGGCGAGCCGGCGTTCGAGGTGCGGCGGAAGGAGGAGCTCTGGTCGGGACCGTTCCTCGACAAGGCCCCCGAGCTGATCCTCCTCCCCTACGACGAGCGGATCAACGTCGACCCGTCGCGCCGCCGCTGGACCGAGGCGTTCGAGCGGCACGAGAAGCTCGACCCGGAGGTGTCCTACGGCTACTCGGGCCACCACGGTGTGACGGGAATCCTCGCCGCCGCCGGGCCGGGTCTCGAGCTCGCCGACGTGCCCGACGGGGCCGAGATCGTCCAGCTCCCCGCGACGATCCTCCGGTTACACGGCCTCTCGGCGGAAGGGCTCGACGGCGCGCCGCTCGACGAGCTGCTCGAGGACACAGCTCCGGCCGCCGGCGTAACGACCACGGCGCCGTCTCACGAGGCGAGCGACGAGCCCGTCTACACCGAGGAAGAAGAGCGCAAGATGGTCGAGAAGCTCCGCGACCTCGGCTACGAGTAACTCTGATCGCATACCGTGATTTCCCACGCAAGCGTGCGTAGTGGATACGGATACGAGCGCCCCGAGCGACGCTTAGGTTCGAGGGGTGCACCCGTCAGCGTCGTTCAGTGCGTCAATCCGCATCCGGATCGCGAACGAACCCGGCGCCTTTGCGCGCCTTGCCGCGACGATCGGCAACGCGGGCGGCCTCCTCGGCGCGATCGACCTCGTCCGCGTCGAGGCCGCCACGAAGATCCGCGATGTCAACGTCCTGGCCGACGATGAGCGGCACCTCGAGGCGATCGTCGAGGCGGTGCGAAGCGTCGAGGGAGTCGAGGTCGTCCACGTCTCCGACCGCGTCTTCCTCGCTCATCTCGGCGGGAAACTCGAGGTCCGGCCGCGCACGCCGCTGAAGACGCGCGAGGACCTCTCGATGGTGTACACACCGGGCGTCGCGCGCATCTCGAGCGCAATCGCGGCCGATCCGGAGAAGGTTTGGAACCTCACGATCAAGCGCAACACGGTCGCCGTCGTGACTGACGGCACCGCCGTGCTCGGCTTGGGCGACATCGGCCCCGAGGCGGCGCTGCCGGTCATGGAGGGTAAAGCTGTTCTCTTCAAGGAGTTCGCCGACGTCGACGCCTTCCCGATCTGCCTCGACACAACCGACGAGGACGAGATCGTGCGGACGGTCGAGGCGATCGCCCCGGCCTTCGGCGGCATCAACCTCGAGGACATCTCGGCGCCGCGGTGCTTCTCGATCGAGACGCGCCTGCGAGACTCGCTCGACATTCCCGTCTTCCACGACGACCAGCACGGCACCGCGATCGTCGTCCTCGCCGCGCTACTGAACGCGCTCCGCGTCGTCGACAAGCGGATCGAGGACATCCGCGTCGTAACGACCGGCTGCGGCGCGGCCGGCATCGCGGTGACGCGAGCGCTCCAGCATGCCGGCGTCGGCTGGATCGTCGGCTGCGACGAGGGCGGAGCGCTCTACCGCGGCCGCAAGGGACTCAACCCGGTGAAGAAGGAGTACGCAGAGACGACGAATCCCGACAACCTCCGCGGCACCGCCGACGAGATGCTCGCAGGCGCCGACGCATTCATCGGGGTGTCGGTACCGAGCGCGATCAGCGTCGAGGGAGTTCGCGCGATGGCGCCGCGAGCGATCGTCTTCGCGATGGCGAACCCGAATCCCGAAGTGGCCCCTGAGGCGATCGAGGGACTCGCCGCCGTGATCGCCACCGGGCGCAGCGACTACCCGAACCAGATCAACAACGTTCTCGCCTTCCCCGGAGTCTTCCGGGGCGCCCTCGACGTCCGCGCGACCGAGATCAATGCGGAGATGGAGCTCGCCGCCGCCGGCGCAATAGCCGCGGTGATCGCCGACGACGAACTCTCCGTCGATTACGTGATCCCGAGCGTCTTCAACCGCGCCGTCGCCCCGGCGGTCGCAGCTGCGGTCGTCGAGGCAGCGCGGCTGACCGGCGTCGCGCGCAAGTCTGCGTCGATGCCGCAACCCATTCAGTGATTCCCGCGGATGTCGCGGCGCCCGCGCATGGCCAACATTCGGGCCATGGTTAACGCGCCGCACCACTCGGACCAGCTCCCGGTCGCCTACGACGACGCCACCGTCGGCGATGCGATGAGCCAGGGCGTCATCAGCGTCCCGCCCGAGACACCGCTCCGCGTCGTCGCACGGATGATGTCGACGTTCCGCGTCCACGCGATCTTCGTCTTCGAGCACACGGACGAGGACGACGAAGCGCTCCGCCTCTGGGCGGTCGTCTCCGACCTCGACCTTGTCGCGGCCGCGCAACGCGACCTCGTCCGACAGACCGCCGGCGCGACCGCCGTGACACCGCTCGTGACCGTCGCCGCGAACCGCCCCATGGCGGAAGCGTCGAACCTCATGGCACAGCACGGCGTCGCGCACCTCGCCGTCACGGATCCCGCGACCCGGCGCCCGATCGGCGTCATCTCGACGCTCGACATCGCCCATGCCGTGGCCGCCGGCCACGACGCGGGTGAGACGTTTCCTTCGGCCTAGGTCGGGTTGGCCTCTACCGTGTGGGCATGAGGAAGACCGGTACGTTCCTCGGCGTTCCGTACGACTGGCGCCGCCCGACACGTGCTCGCCTGAAGTCGCGCTGGTGGAATCCCGCGGACCCGCGCCTCTTCACGCCGAAGACGTACGGATGGGGCTGCGACATCAATCTCGCGCGGCTCCTCGGGCGCAAGCCCCGTCGCTGACACCGCGATGACAAGGGCGGTAATCGGCGCGGTGTATGTGGTAGCGATGGCGTCCGTCGTGATAGCGGTGGACGTTCTCGTCTTCCGCAACCATTTCTGGCAGCGGCTGGCGGCCAACGCCGGCATCGTCCTGTTATTCGTCGCGTTCTACTTCAGGTACTTGCGTCACTCCTAATTCGACCCGACGAGACTGCCCGATCGAGCCAGCTGTGGACGGCCGTGACGCTTCGCATTACGACGGAGGCTCTTGCGGGCGTGAACCTTCCTGACTCCGCCGCTGGACGCTGAGGGCCGCCGCGAAGCGACCCTCAGTCGGTGCCCGATACGGACAAAGAGGCAGCAAGGATCCGCGGACACCCCGAGGTGCCGAAGGCGTCCGCGCGCGACGATTGCGCTATGACCTCACGACTCTGCTCGCTCGAATCGGCGGTCGGAAGGACGAGGGCCTGTCCCGAGGAGGCATGCCCCTTCTGGGAACCAGGCGACGCGGCGCATCACGGACGCTGCGCGTTCGAGCACCTCGACCAAGCCGCCCAGAGCTCGCTCGCCGGGTGGCTGCTCGAGATCCGCGAGCGGCTTGCGTCGGCGAGCTCCGCCGAAGAGGCCGACATCGAGCGCAGCCTCTTCCGTCACCTGCTCAACGAGTCGACGGAGTAGCCGGCTCCGCCGAGTGGCGCGCGTCCTACGCACAAATCCGCAGTGCGATTCAGCGACGCCGCTGATGCCGCGTCGAACGTGCCTGCAGAGACTGGGTGTCAAAAGGAGGCGCAACATGAAAGCGCTCGTTTATCACGGGCCTGGGCAGCGTTCCTGGGAGGACGCGCCCGATCCGACTATCCAGCAGCCGACAGACGTGATCGTGAAGATCGACTCGTCGACCATCTGCGGCACCGATCTCCACATCCTGAAGGGAGACGTGCCGGAGGTGACGCCGGGCACGATTCTCGGCCACGAGGCAGTCGGCACCGTCGTCGAGATCGGCGACGCGGTCACGACGCTCGAGCCAGGAGATCGCGTACTCGTCTCCTGCATCACCTCGTGCGGTCGCTGCCGCTTCTGCAAGGAGGGCCGGTACGGACTCTGCACCGGCGGCGGTGGCTGGATCTTCGGTCACCTGATCGACGGCCTCCAGGCCGAGTACGCGCGCGTGCCGTTCGCGGACACGTCCGTGTACAAGGTTCCGGAGGGACTCAGCGACGAGCAGGTGCTGTTCCTCGCCGACATCCTCCCGACCGCCTACGAGGTCGGAGTGCTCAACGGACGAGTCGAGCCTGGAGACACCGTCGTAGTCGTCGGTGCAGGCCCGATCGGGCTGGCGACGATCATGACGGCGCAACTCCACTCGCCGGGTCACATCGTCGCGGTCGACCTCGACGCATCGCGACTCGAGCGGGCCCTCGAGTTCGGGGCGGACGTGACTGTCGACAGCAGCAAGGAGGATGCGGTCGCAAAGGTGATGGAGCTCACCGGCGGGCTCGGCGCCGATGTCGCGATCGAAGCGGTCGGTGTGCCCGAGACGTTCGAGCTCTGCGCCGACCTCATCCGGCCGGGCGGCCGCGTCGCCAATGTCGGCGTCCACGGCCACTCCGCCACCCTTCACCTCGAGAAGCTGTGGATCCGCGACGTCATGATCACGACGGGACTCGTTGACACGACCACGACGCCGAAGCTCCTCAAGCTGATCGAGGCGGGTCGGCTCGACCCGACGCCGTTCGCCACGCATCGCTTTGCGCTCGAGGATATGGAGCAGGCGTACGACGTGTTCGGCGCGGCCGCCGAGAGCCACGCGCTCAAGGTCGTGCTGAGCGCCGCGCCGGTGAGTCGCGAACTCGTCGAGCAGCACGAAGTTCCGGTCACGGCCTGACTCGTACGAGAAGGGGCGGCGCGGTAGGTGCGACGCCGCCCCTTCCGTCGTGTCCGTCGTAGGCGCGTAGGTGATTTCCCGCAGGACGTAGGTGGCGCGACCCCGATGCGGGTCGCTCGCATCCGGCCGAGACTTTCCTCAAGGCGATGCAACCAGGAGGCAAGAGATGAGCGACAAGAGACCGATCCTGCTGGCCACGGACGGGTCACCGTCGGCCGAAGACGCACAGAAGACGGCGCTCGAGCTTGCGCAGCGGTTGGACGCTCCACTGCTCGTCGTGTCTGTTGCCCATCCCGCGTACCCGGCTGGTGGCTACGCCGGCTACGGGTATGCCAACGTCGTAACGGAATTCACGGAGGCGGAGAACAAGCGCGTTCACGAGCTCCTGTCTCAGATCGCCGAGACCGCGGCGCTCGCAGGCGTCTCGTGCTCGACAGTCGCTGACGACGGTTCCGCCGTCGAAGAGATCTGCCGGAGCGCGGTCGACTACGACGCGCAGTTCATCGTCGTCGGCTCGCACGGCTGGGGCGCCGCTCGACGGCTCTTCTCTGGCAGCGTCTCCACCGGACTCGTCCACTCCGCACCGTGCCCGGTGCTCGTCGTTCGTAGCTCGCCACACGTCGAAGAGCACGCAGCAGCGGCGTGAGCGCCATCGCGCCAAACGCCGCTGACGCAACAGACGTCATCCTCCGCGACGGCTCGACGCTGCGACTCCGTCAGCCGCTCGCGGAGGATGCCGATGCCCTCGTCGAGTTCTTTGTCGGCCCTGTCCGAGCGCAGCCGCTATAGCCGCTTCCACGGCTACCCGTCGGTAGGCCCAAAGCTCGTTGAGCCAGTTCTCGAGCCCGATTGGCACGAGCGAGGAGCCCTCGTCGGATCGCTCGACGGACGCATCGTTGCCGTCGCGAACTGGGTCCGGCTGCACGATCCACGAGCGGCCGAGGTCGCCTTCGCGGTCGCCGACGACGCCCAAGGCCATGGCATCGGAACTCGGCTGCTCGAGCAACTCGCAGCGCGAGCCGGCGACGTAGGTGTCGAGGAACTCGTTGCGGAGGTGATGCACGGCAACACCGCGATGCTCGGCGTCTTCAGCGACGCGGGATTCACCGTCACGCGCTCCGGCGAAGGCGGCGAGGTCGAGATTCGACTCGCGATCTCGCCGACGAACGACTACCGCGACGTGGTGGCAGACCGGGATCACACCGCGGTGCGCGCCTCCCTCGAGCCGTTCTTCACGCCGCGCACGGTCGCGGTGGTCGGCGCCTCGAAACGGCGCGGCTCGATCGGCGGCGAACTGTTCCGCAACATCCTGGCTGCAGACTTCGCTGGCTCGGCGTATCCCGTCAACCGCAATGCCGATGCCGTAGCCGGAGTCCACGGCTACCGCACGGTCACGGCGATCCCGGAGCCGGTGGACCTCGTCGTCATCTGCGTGCCCGGCGAGCAAGTGCTCGCCGTGGCCGACGAGGCCCTTCGAGCCGGGGTTCGCGCTCTTGTCGTCATCTCCGCGGGCTTCGCCGAGACCGGCGCGGACGGGGCAGCGCGGCAGGAGCAGCTACTCGCGCTCGTCCGTGAGCACGGCGCGCGACTCCTCGGGCCGAACTGTCTTGGCATCGCGTCCTCGCAGACTCGCCTGAACGCGACTTTCGCGCCGCGAAGCTTCCCCGCAGGGAAGATCGGCTTCTCGTCTCAGAGCGGCGCACTCGGAGTTGCCCTCCTGGAGCGAGCGGAGGCAACCGGTCTCGGCATCACGTCCTTTGTGTCGATCGGAAACAAGGCCGACATCTCCTCGAACGATCTGCTCGAGTGGTGGGAGGAGGACGAGGAGACCGAGCTCGTTCTCCTCTACCTCGAGTCCTTCGGCAACCCGCGCGCCTTCTCCCGGATTGCCCGCCGCGTTGCGCGCCACAAGCCGGTCCTCGCCTTGAAGGGCGGCAGCACGAGCGCCGGGAGCCGGGCGGCAGGCTCACACACCGCAGCGCTCGCCGGATCCGACGCGGCCGCCGACGCACTGTTCCGCGAGGCAGGGGTGATTCGCGCGAGAACGCTCGACGAGCTCGTCGACGTAGCGGCACTCCTCTCCGCCCAGCCCGTCCCTCGGGGGCGGCGTGTGGCGCTACTCACGAATGCCGGCGGACTCGGCATCCTCGCGGCCGACGCCTGCGAAGCCGCCGGACTGGAGCTGCCTGCGCCAGGCGAGGCGACGCGGACGGCCCTTGCGGAAGTCATTCCCCCCCGAAGCAAGCGCGGCGAATCCGATCGACATGCTCGGCGGTGCGAACGCGCAGAGCTTTGCGCAGGCCCTCCCGACGGTTCTCGCAGACCCGGCCTTCGACTCCGTGATCGTGCTCTTCGTGCCAACCGTGGGCACGGACGAGGACGAAGTCGGTGCTGCGATCAGCGAGGCAGCGCGTGACGCCGACAAGCCGGTCCTCTGCGTCTTCGTCAGCGCCAAGGGAGCGCCGGCCAGCTTGCGTAGCGCAGGGACGGTGCCCGGATTTGCCTTTCCGGAAGCCGCTGCCCGGGCGCTCGGCCGGGCCGTGGAGCGTGGCGAGTGGTTGCGCCGACCCGCGGGCACGGTGCCCGAGCTCGGACGCGATCGCGACGAAGCCCGGTTCGTCGTGCGGGAAGCCATGGCGTCGGGCGGCGGCTGGCTCGACGACGAGCAAGCACGGCGCTTGCTCGCTGCGTACGGCATTCCGCTCGTTCGAGAGGTCCGTGCGGCCAATCCGACAGAAGCCGTGTGGGCGGCTCGCGAGCTGGGGTATCCCGTCGTCCTCAAGACCGCGCAGCCCGGAGCACACAAGACCGAACAGGGCGGCGTCGCCCTCGATCTCGGCGACGACAACGCCGTGCGCGCCGCGGCGGAGAAGATCGGCGGCCCGCTTCTCGTCCAGCCGTTCGTCCGTTGCGGCACGGAGTTGCTCGCCGGCGCGCTGCAGGATCCTGTATTCGGGCCTCTTATCGCGTTCGGCCCGGGCGGAGTACTCGCCGAGCTGATCGGCGACGCTCAGTTCCGGCTGGCGCCGCTGACCGACCCCGAAGCGAAAGCTCTCGTCTCCTCAGGGAAAGCCGGCCAGCTCATTGCAGGTTTCCGCGGTGCCGAGCCCGCCGAACAGCCGGCGCTTGTCGAGCTTGTCCTCCGCCTCGCACTCCTCGCCGCCGACCTGCCGGAGGTCGCCGAGCTCGACCTGAATCCGGTTCTCGCTCTCCCGACCGGCTGCCTCGCGGTCGATGCGCGCGTGCGCGTCGCCGACCCGGTCCGCTCGCCCCGAGCCAAGAGCTGGTGAGGGTTCCCGATCTGCGGAGAACTACGGAATGGATCAGCGGTTTGCCCGGATTCCGGCGCGCGCGGGGTGGCTGATCATTCGCGCAATGCCACGGACACGGACCTCAGAAGGAGTCGTCATGAAGACAGCGCTCGCCCTTGCCACTATCGCGACCTTCGTCACAGCCGGGATGGCCACAAGTCTCGCGCTCGCGAACACGACACACGCGGCCGCCCCGAAGACCCTGAAGATCGTCATGCACGATCCCGGCTGTCACTGGTTCCAGATCGGCGGCAAGTTCACGACGACCGCCACGGTCAACGGGCCAGCCCGGCTCGTCAACCTCGACGAAGGAACACTGAAGGTGGCCTCTGGTCACAGCCTGCGCCGGATCCCGGTTGGGCGCTCGATCGTCGCGAACCCGGGGAAGTACGTCATCACGATGGTCGGCCAAGCACCTGACGACAACCATCTCAAGCTCACGGTTCGCTAGACCAGCAGCGCCCGTTACATCCGTTCGATCATCGCGCGGCCGAACGCGGACGTCGAGACCTCGTTCGCGCCGTCCATCAGGCGCGCGAGGTCGTACGTCACCTGCTTGTCCGAGATCGCCGCGCCGAGCGAGGTGATGATCAGGTCCGCCGCCTCCGACCAGCCGAGATGGCGGAGCATCATCTCGGCGGAAAGGATGAGCGAACCAGGGTTCACCTTGTCCTGCCCGGCGTACTTCGGCGCAGTCCCATGCGTCGCCTCGAACATCGCCACCTCGTCGGAGAGGTTGCCACCCGGCGCGATGCCGATCCCGCCGACCTGCGCGGCGAGCGCGTCGGAGATGTAGTCGCCGTTCAGGTTGAGGGTCGCGATCACGTCGTACTCAGCCGGCCGCGTCAGGATCTGCTGGAGGAAGGCGTCGGCGATGACGTCCTTGATCGTGATCGTGCACCCGTCGCGCTCGAGCGTGAGCCATGGCCCGCCGTCGATCGGCGTCGCGCCGAACTCGCGCTGCGCGAGCGCGTAGCCCCAGTCGCGGAAGCCGCCCTCGGTGAACTTCATGATGTTGCCCTTGTGGACGAGGGTGACCGACTCGCGGCCGTTCGCGACCGCGTACTCGATCGCCTTGCGGACGAGTCGCTCCGTCCCTTCGCGCGAGACCGGCTTGATGCCGATGCTCGACGTCTCGGGGAAGCGAATCTTGCGGACGCCCATCTCCCCTTGGAGAAAGTCGATCACCTTGCGGACGTCGTCCGTCCCGGCTTCCCACTCGATACCGGCGTAGATGTCCTCCGAGTTCTCGCGGAAGATCACCATGTCGGTCTTCGACGGATCCTTGAGAGGGCTCGGTACGCCCGGGAAGTGCCGTACCGGCCGCAGGCACACGTACAGGTCGAGCTGCTGCCGCAAAGCCACGTTGAGCGAGCGAATGCCGCCACCCACGGGCGTCGTCATCGGCCCCTTGATGGACACCGAGTACGCGCGCGCCGCCTCGAGCGTCTCGTCGGGTAGCCAGACGTCACTGCCGTACAGCCGCGTCGCCTTCTCGCCTGCGTAGATCTCCATCCAGCGAATCCGGCGTTCGCCGCCGTACGCCCTCTCGACGGCTGCGTCGACGACCTCTCGCATCACCGGCGTGATGTCGACGCCGATCCCGTCCCCCTCGATGAAGGGAATGATCGGGTTGGTCGGGGTCGGCTCGCCGGGGACGATGCGCGTGCCGTCGGCGGGAATCTCGATGTGGGTCGCAACACTCACGTTTGACCTACGGTGTGCTCGTGGGAACGATCGGCGACCAGGCTACCGGGCGCGCAGGGACGGGCGCGGCCGCAGAGATCGCCGCCGTCCTCATCGAGGGATTCGACAAGCACTACCGGCTCTTTCGGGCGACGACCGCGCTCGCGGCCGAGCTCTTCGACGCCGGCGACTGGGCGGAGCTGCAACGGGCCGTCCAGGAGCGGATCCGCTTCTACGACCTGCGCGTGCTCGAGTGCGTCGACCGGCTGGGCGCGAGCTTCGACGTCGAGGCGCTCACGGACGAGACGTGGCGCGAGGCGAAGCTCCAGTACATCGGGCTGCTCGTCGATCACAGCCAGCCCGAGCTCGCCGAGACGTTCTTCAACTCCGTCATCAAGCGGATCCTCCGGCGGAGCTACTACGACAACGAGCTCGTCTTCGTCCGTGCCGCGATCTCGACCGAGTACATCGAGTCGGATCCGCCGATCTACCGCAGCTACTACCCGCTCGTCGACAGCGAGCGGGAGTGCCTGCTCCGGATGTTCCGCGACTTCGCGTGGCGACGGCCGTTCGCCGACCTCGAGCGCGACGTCCACCGTGTCTCCGGCGCGGTCGCCGACTGGCTCGCCGGTCGCTGGCAGCACCTCGAGCCGAACTACCAGATCCAGGTCCTCAGCTCGGCCTTCTTCCGGAACAAGGCGGCGTATCTGTTCGGAAAGTTCGTCAACGGCCTCGACTCGCTGCCCTTCGCCATCCCGATCCTCCACGGCGCCGACGGGCTCCTCGAGGTCGACGCGATCCTGCTCGACCCGGCGCTGATCAGCGCGGTCTTCTCGCTCTCTCGCGCGTACTTCATGGTCGACATGGAGGTGCCTTCCGGGTACGTCGAGTTCCTCCACTCGCTCGCGCCGGCGCGGCCGGGCTCCGAGCTGTACACGATGGTCGGGCTCGGAAAGCAGGGAAAGACGCTGTTCTTCCGCGAGCTGACCCAGCATCTCCACCACTCCCGCGACCAGTTCGTCGAGGCGCCGGGCGTCCGCGGCCAGGTGATGCTCGTCTTCACGCTCCCCTCCTTCCCGTACGTCTTCAAAGTGATCCGGGACGAGTTCGGGGGCACGAAGGACACCGACCGGAAGACGATTCGCGAGAAGTTCGGGATGGTGAAGCACACGGACCGCGTCGGCCGACTCGCCGACACGCTCGAATTCGTCGACCTCGCGCTACCGCCGGAGCGGTTCTCGCCCGAGGTGCTCGCGCAGCTGCGGGGGCTCGCGCCGTCGATGCTCGTGGAGGGCGATCCGCTGATCGTTCGCCACTGCTACGTCGAGCGTCGAATGGTTCCCCTCAACCTCCACCTCGACCGGGCGACGCCCGAGGAGCTCGAAGCCGCAGTCACCGATTACGGCAACGCGATCCGCGATCTCGCCGCCGCGAACATCTTTCCCGGTGACATGCTCTGGCGGAACTTCGGCGTCACGAGCTACGGACGCGTCATCTTCTACGACTACGACGAGATCGAGTACCTGAGCGACGTCAACTTCCGCCGGATCCCGCCTGCGCCCGACCTCGAGGCCGAGCTCGCCGCGGAGCCGTGGTACGGGGTCATGCGGAACGACGTCTTTCCGGAGGAGTTCGGGACGTTCCTCCTCGGCGACCCGCGGCTACGCGATGTCTTCCTCCGGCACCACGCGGAGCTGCTCGAGCCGGAGTTCTGGCAGGAGGCACAGCGGCGAATCGAGCACGGCGAGTTGATGGACTTCTTCCCGTACCCGGAATCGATTCGCTTTCGGTGAGCTGGCTCGCGGTGAATCGACCGGCGGTAGCATTGGCCGGCTTGCCCTCTTAGCTCAGCTGGTAGAGCACTTCCATGGTAAGGAAGGGGTCGACGGTTCGAGTCCGTCAGAGGGCTTTCCCAGCGCCCGCCGGCGGTTCCGCGCTACGCGGCGGGCGTGAGGATGACGATCGGGATCTCGCGGGTCGTCTTCGCTTTGTAGTCCTCGTACGGAGCGTAGATCTGGACGGCGAGCGGCCACAGGCGTGCTCGCTCCTCCGGCATTGCCGTGCTCGCCGTCACGTCGAGCTTTCGCGTCCCGAACTCGATCTCCGCGGCCGGGTTCGCCTGCAGGTTCAGGTACCAGGCCGGATGCTTCGGCGCTCCGCCGAGCGAGGCGATCACGACATACGCGCCGCCGTCCTCGAGATAGAGCAGCGGCAACGTCCGCGGCTTTCCGCTCTTGCGGCCGGTCGTGGTGAGGAGCAGGACGGGCGCGGTCTTGCGGACTCGTCCGCCGATGCGCCCGCCGCTCGCTCGGTACACCACGACGTGAAGCCGCGAGAGGGCCTTGAGGGACCGGCGGGCTACTTCTTCGCCTGCTTCGCTGCCCGCTTCTCCTTCAGCGTCTTCTGCGCCGGTTTCTTCACTGAGGTCTTCTTCGTGTTCTGGTCCTTGTTCGCCATGCTCTTACTCCTTCGCTCGACGGCCGACTCCGAGTATGGCACTACGCTCGGAGCTTGCCCACCGTCCGCCGCAGCGAGCTCCGCAACGTCGCGATCATCGCGCACGTCGACCACGGCAAGACGACGCTCGTCGACGCGATGCTCTGGCAATCCGGCTCCTTCCGCGAGAACCAGGACGTCGCCGAGCGGGTCATGGACTCGATGGACCTTGAGCGCGAGAAGGGGATCACGATTCTCGCGAAGAACACCGCGGTGCAGCACGGCGAGACGAAGATCAACATCGTCGACACGCCGGGGCACGCGGATTTCGGCGGCGAGGTCGAGCGCGCGCTGACGATGGTGGACGGCGTACTGCTGCTCGTCGACGCCTCCGAGGGGCCGCTGCCGCAGACGCGGTTCGTGCTGCGGAAGGCACTCGAGCTGAAGCTTCCCGTCGTGCTCGTCGTGAACAAGGTCGACCGCCCCGATGCGCGAGCTGGGGAGGTCGTGAACGAGGTGTACGAGCTCTTCCTCGATCTCGACGCGGACGCCTCGCAGATCGAGTTCCCGATCGTCTACGCGAACGCGCGCGCCGGGCGGGCCGGCCTCGCCGCGAACGAGCTCGCGCCCGATCTCGACCCGCTGTTCGCGACGCTGCTCGAGACGATCCCGCCGCCGAGCCACGACCCCGAGCATCCGCTGCAGGCGCTCGTGACGAACCTCGACGCGAGCCCGTACATCGGACGGCTCGCGCTGCTGCGTATCCGCCACGGAACGCTGCGCAAGGGCGCGCAGATCGCGTGGTGCCGTTCCGACGGGACGATTCAGCAGGCGCGCGTGACCGAGCTCTACATCACGGAAGCGCTCGACCGTGTGCCCGCCGACGAGGCCGGGCCGGGCGAGATCGTCGCGCTCGCCGGGCTGCCCGACGTGACGATCGGGGAGACGATCGCCGATCCCGAGGACCCGAGGCCGCTGCCCGTCACAACCGTCGACGAGCCGAGCCTCTCCGTCACGATCGGCATCAACACGAGTCCGCTCGCCGGCAAGGAAGGGACGCGGCTGACCGCGAGCCAGGTGAAGGACCGCCTCGACGCGGAGCTCGTCGGCAACGTCTCGCTACGCGTCCTGCCGACCGGCCGTCCCGACGCGTGGGAAGTCCAGGGCCGAGGCGAGCTACAGCTCGCGATCCTCGTCGAGCTCATGCGCCGCGAGGGGTTCGAGCTGACCATCGGCAAGCCCGAGGTGTTGACGAAGCAGGAGAACGGCAAGCGGCTCGAGCCGGTCGAACGCGTCGCGATCGACATCCCCGAGGAGTTCATCGGCGTCGTCACGCAGCTGCTCGCGCTGCGCAAGGGCCGGCTGCAGCAGATGGTCAACCACGGCAGCGGCTGGGCACGGATGGAGTACCTCGTCCCCGCTCGCGCGCTGATCGGCTTCCGCACGGAGTTCCTCACGGAGACGCGCGGGACGGGGATCATCCACCACGTCTTCGAGGCGTGGGAGCCGTGGCACGGCGAGCTGCACACGCGGCCGACGGGCAGTCTCGTCGCCGACCGGCGCGGCCAGGCGACGGCGTTCGCGATCACGAACCTCCAGGAGCGCGGCTCGCTCTTCATCTCGCCGGGCAACGAGCTCTACGAGGGCATGGTCGTCGGCGAGAACGCGCGCGACAACGACCTCGACGTGAACGCGTCGAAGCCGAAGAAACTCACGAACATGCGCGCGGCGGCGGCCGACGAGACCGTCCGCCTCATCCCCCCGCATCCTCTCTCGCTCGAACAGGCGCTCGAGTTCATCCGCGACGACGAGGCGGTCGAGGTCACTCCCGTGTCGATCCGGCTGCGGAAGGTCGAGCTCTCGGCCTCGAAGCGCGCCACACTCGCCTCACGCGCCAAGCGCGAGCGGGAGAGCAGCGGCCTGTAGATTGAGCCGAGAGCGAATCGAGGTTGCCGTGTCGGCTTTTGGTCGAAACATCAAGATTTGTGTGGCCGCGCTCGCTTGCGCTGCACTCCCAATGGGTTTGGTCTCGCCGGATGCATCGGCCACCGTTCACCGGCAGAGTCTTTTGCTCCAGAAGGCGATCGTGAATCCCACTGGGCGATCAGACGTCTTCGGCGACGGTGTGGCCGTCTGGGGAGACAGACTCTTGGTTGGAGCGCCCGGCTTCAATAACGACACGGGACGGGCGTACATCTATGTCAAGTCGGGGGGAGTTTGGCCCGCGCAGCCGACCGTCACCTTGAAGGATCCGCCCCAACAGGCTGGTGATGTCTTCGGATACAACGAGGTCGCCCTCTATCAGGGCACCGCTGTCGTGTGCGCCTTTCAGGCGTACGTGGGCCAGGGAGCCTGTTACATCTACGTGCGCAGCCCAGGCGGCATCTGGCCGGCGAATCCCACTCATGTCCTTCGGGATCCGACGCGACCAAGCAAAGACGGGTTCGGTTTCTCGGTGGCGATCTGGCAGCAGACCATCGTCATCGGCACGGACAACTCGCACAGCTGTGCTGCCTACGTGTACGTGATGTCGCCAGCCCACCTCACATGTCTCCACAATCCAGATGAATTCGGATTCGCCGTCGCCGTCAATGCCAACACGGTCGTGGTTGGAGACCCGGACATAACGACCGCGAGCGGCGGCAACGGAGCGGCCTACGTCTACATGAAGAGCGCCGCGGGGTGGCCGGGCAATGCGACCAGGGTCTTGACATCGCCAGACCCCGCAAACTCTTCGGTCTTTGGTTGGGCCGTGGCGATTGACAGAGTTGCGGTTGTCGTCAGCGACCAGGGGTATCAACCCTCGGGTGGTGCGGCATTCAGTGGTGCGGTCTACATCTACAACGCATGGGTCAACTCATCAGTACCCGCGCGAACGCTGTTCGACCCCGCCAACGCGAGGCAAGACTCCTTTGGCTACGCAGTGGCGATCTCAGGTGCCAACCTCGTCGTCGGCGCACCTTTTGGCTCGACGGCCGGCCACTCCGACACCGCTTACGTTTTCAAGAGAGTGAACGTCTGGCCACTCGTGCCCAACGCGTCACTGACCGATCCGAACTCGCCTCCTGGCTACTTGGGCGACGCCGTCGCGATCCAAGGCAACGTCGCGGCGATTCCCAGTCCGAACTCGACCTCCAGTTCTGGACACACAGACTCCGGGACTGTGTACGTGTACGGCGTGTGAGGCGACTCTTCGCCCGCCACGAAAGGTGGAGGTTGAGATGACTCGGGAGCCTCGTCGTGGACGTCGATGATTCATGGGCTGTAGCAGAGAGCGCGTTCGCCGCGTTCCTGCGGGAAAATCCGGCCGTCGAGCGGGCGCTTCTCGATTCGCCGCTCGAGTCGCTGAACGGAGCGGACGCCTACCTGCGCGCGGCGGTGCTCGAGGAGCGCGGCGAGGAAGCAGCAGCCGCGCACCGAGCGGCCGACGAGAAGTGCTATTCGGCGGAGGTCAGGGCAGCCCGTGACGGTGCGCTTGAACGCGTCGTCGAGCTGGCGGAGCGTCGCGATGGTCTCCTCGTAGACGTCGCGACTGGGCGGGGCGGCCTGCTCACCCGTCTGCTGGCTGGTTCGTCGCGTCCCCTCGTTGCCACGGATGTGAGCCCGCACGTCCTACGGGCGACTGAGCGGCGTCTGCCGGGTCCTCGGTATGTGGTCGCGGATGCGTGCTCTCTTCCCTTCGGCGACGGGGAGGCGGCAACGCTGGTGACGCATGTCGGCCTCGCGAACGTCCCCGGGGGGCGTCGCCTGCTGCGCGAGTTGCGCCGTGTAGGACAGGAGCTGATCGCTACACACGTCTTCTATCCAACCGATGACGAGGTGAACCGAGCCGCGGCGCGTGAGCTCGGGCTCGAGGAGCTGCTCGTACGAGACACCGCGCTCCCGGCCTTTGCCAGCGAAGGATGGGAGGTCGCCGTCGAGTACGAGCGGGAGGTGAAGGCAGAGCCGACGCCGTCCAGTGCTCTCGTCCCCGGAGTGGGCATCGACTCGCTCCCCATCCAGACGACACAAACCACGTGGTGTGTGCTGCGCGCCACCTGAACCGACCCGACGCGACAAGCGAGGGAGCGGGCTAGAGGGCGCGCGACGACATGTACGCGATCCGGGCGCGTCGGGCTTGACGGTGTCTTCTCAACGAAAACAGCAAGAACCCGAGGACGAACAGGAACGGGAGCCCGAGGACTCCGCCGATGATGAGGAAGCCCCAGTCGCCACCGATCCGGCCGGTGGTCGCCCCTCCGGTCCCACCGCCAGGGCCTCCGGCGCGATAGTCGTTGATCCCGGTCACCTTGCAGTTCGAGCTCACGCAGCTCCCGGAGTGCCCGCGCCCGAGCCGGAAAACCCCGTCCGTGTAGAACGCGTAGACGTACCACCGCCCGTGGAGCTTCTGCAACGTCGTCTCGTTCTCGAGCATCTCCTTGTTCCGCCCGTGACCGGTCTTCAGGGAGACGACGAGAAAGATCTCGTTGCCCTGCTTCCCCGTGACGTACCACGAGGTCCGCGGGTTGTTCTCCACGTGAATCCGCTCGACGGGTAGCTGACGGCCGGACACCCACGCCTTGTGCGTGATCGCTCCACGCTCGGCCGCCCCCGCGATCTTCCAGCCGTCCGCGAGGTTCCGGCCGCGAACGACATCGTTCACCCAGCGCACGACGATATTGGTGACCACGCGGCTCTGCTTCTTGTCCAGATGCGGCAGCGCGAGCGCGGTCGGCGCGGCCACAAGGGCGCAGAGGACGACGAGAAGGACGACAAGCCGGGCGCGCACTACGTCTCCATCGTAGTCCTAAAGGAGTTGGTCGGGAGACAATCCGGAGCCGGGCCTCGAGCGAGCGCGTATCGTCTCGCCGTGGCTTCTCCGCCGACGCTCGAGGTCGACGATGAGCTTGTTTTGACCGGCTGGCAGCTCGGTGATGCCGCCAGCCATCGTCGGTTCTCCGAGGACGATGATGCCGCTCGATTCTTCGGATGGACTGTCGACGAAGCTCGATCGCAGCCCGACTCGCACTACACCGACGTGGTCCGGCGCTTTCAGGATGAGTGGCGTGCCGGCACCCGCCTGTCGCTGGCGATTCGGCGACGAGACACCGCGCAAGCCGTTGGAGCGGTGGAGCTTCGTCCGGACGGCGAGACGGTCGAGGTCTCCTACCTCGTGGAGGCGGAGTTCAGAGGACAAGGCATCGCTCCTCGAGCCCTCGCGACGTTGCTCGACTGGGCCTCGAGCGAGCTATCTGCACGACGCGCAGTGCTGAGCTGCCACGTGGACAACCTCGCTTCCCGCAGGGTCGCTGCCAAGTGCGGATTCGAGCAGACCGGAGGCGATCGCGACCAACTCCGCTTCACGCGCTGCCTCCCATGAGCGTCGGCGCTATCGAAGTTCGAGGAGCACCTCGTCGATCTCCTCGCCCGTCGGCTCGTCCACATGCCGCTCCGACCCGATCGTCGTGAAGCCGCACTTCTCGAGCACGCGGATCGAGCCGACGTTACTCCGCGCGACGTACGCGTACAGCGGCCGCTCCGTCACCTCGTGCAGCATCGCGGCGAGCGCGGCCGTCGCGATGCCCCTTCCCCAGTAGGCGCGCCCGAGCCAGTAGCCCACCGCGCGCTTTCCGTCGAGCTCGAAGCACAGCATGTGTCCGGCGACCTCACCGTCGGCGACGATCGTCCACGCATAGTTGGCCTCGTTCGCCAGGATCCGCTCGCGCCAGTGCGTTGTGAACGTGTCGTGGTCACGCAACGGGAACACGGCCACGCGGCGCGCCTCTGGGTCGAGCTGCTGCTCGTAGAACACCTCGACATCCGCGTCCGTTACCGAGCGCAGCTGCACATCCACGTGCGGATCCTGACAGGTGCTGCTACTGGGAGCGCTGCGGCCGCTTCTTCATCACGATGTAGAGCGACGTCGCGGCGATCCCGACACGGAAGAGCCACTTGAGTTCGGCTGCATTCATGCACCCAACGTACCTCGGCAAGCCACTCCGGCGTCGTCCCAGAGGGATGATCGAGACGGACCACCGTGACTCCTCGTCGATGGTCAGCGGCGAGCGAGCGCGGCAGCGCCACCGGCCGCCGCGACTGCAGCGGCGGCGCCCAGGGCCGTCCAGATGAGCCCGCGTCCCGCGTGCACCCCTCCCAGGGCGACGACCATGCCCGCCACAACAAGACCCGTCATCGCGAGCGCAGCCACCGTGAGTGCCCGGCGTGCCTCGATGGGGTTGCCGGCGCGGAGGATGCCTCGCTCGGCGAGCGACCAGGCGGTGAGTTCGCCGCAGAGCAGGAGGAGCACGGCGATCAGCGGCGCCGTGTCGTCCACGCCTCGGTCCTGAATGGCGACCGCTGCCACGTACGTCGCTCCGCAGAGGCCGAGCGCCCAGCCAAGCGCCCCCTCCCATCGAACGAGAGCCACGCCGAGGCACAACGCACCGAGCGCAACGGCCGGTGAGAGAGCAAGGGCGCGCGATGTGTCGCGGGTGAGCGCATCCGCGGCGGCACCGCCGTACGCGACAAGCGCGCCCGCAGCGGTGATCAGGCGGGACGGGCGAGGTGCCTGAATGCCTTCACCTCCTCGAGAACGGCCGCGAGCGGCCTTTCCTCCGAGCACTGCACCACGGGTACGCCGACCTGCTGGTAGCGCCAACGCAGCGCCTCGCGCGACAGCGCCCAGAGCCGGTACGGAAGCTCCATCGGACCGCTCGGAGGTTCGCGAAGAACGTCGAGCGGCGAGACCTCGACGACGATCAGGTCGTAGCCGCGCGCCCGGAGGTCGAGCAGCGGGGCAGCGGTTCGCGCGTCGAGAAGCGGCGTCAGCGCAATGACGAGCGCCCGCGCCGGCAGCGTCCGCCGCGGCAGCACGTCCACTCCGCGGAACGCGTAGCTGTGGATGATGTCGCTCTCGAGAAGCGTGTCGACGATCGTGTAAAGCTGCCGCGCGCCGGATGCAGGCAGCAGCCAGGTGAGGACACCGCCGAAGCCGATCAGCCCGACGCGATCGCGCCGCTCGAGGTACGCGTGCGCAAGCGTGGCGGCTGCTCGCACGACGCGGTCGTGGGTGCTCCGCCCCTCGACGCGCGCTTCGGCGAACGTGTCGAGGAAGAGGACGACGTCGGTGTTGCGCTCGGGATGCTGCTCGTTGACCCACAGCTCCCCGCGCAGCGCGCTCGCCCGCCAGTTGACGCGCCGCACACGGTCTCCCGACTGGAACGTTCGGAGGTCGGCGAACTCGATCCCCTCCCCCCGCGCTCGGGCGACCTGGTTCCCGGAGAAAACCTGCGTCTCCAGCGCCGGCACGATGGACCGGAGCGTTTCCTCGCTCGGATAGACCCGCAGCCGCGGCGACTCGCGAATCTCCTTCTCCCAGGAGCGGAACCCGAGTATGTCGCGGCTGCGGATGAGCAGCGGACCAATCCGGAACGCGCCCCAGCGGTCGCAGCGCAGAGTCAGCGGAAGCACGTACGGCTCACCGGGCCGCAGCGTGATGACCCGGGCCGGGCCGCCTTCCACGCTCAGCTCCGGCGGAAGTACGAGCAGCAGCTCGAGGCGAGCCGACCCCGCTACGGACGCGAGCTCGACGGTCGCGATCACCTCGTCACCTTCGAGAGCGCGCTCGCGCTCGAGCGTGACGCTCACCGAGATGTCGGGCTCACCGCCAAACACCGATGCAGCGACGACCGCGAGCACGAAGGGCGCCGCGAGCGCGACCGGCTCGACACGCCCGAGCGCAAGCGCCGCGATCAGCCCTGCCGCGCCGAGCGCGGCGTACGCCGCGACGCGAGGGGACGTGAACCGGCTCACGTCGACGGAGCAGAAACGGCGTCTTCGGCCGGCGGCGTCGGCACCGTGTCGAGCACGTCGGCCACGACGTCCTCGCCGCGGAGCCGCTGCACCCAGAGCTCCGGCCGAAGCGTGAGCCGGTGCGCCAGCGCCGGGATCGCGACGGCCTTGACGTCCTCGGGAGTTACGAAGTCACGGCCGGCGAGCGCCGCCTTGGCTCGCGAGAGCTTGAGGAGCGCGATGCTGCCGCGCGGGCTCGCGCCGGCCGCCAGCCGCGACGACTCGCGCGTCGCCGTCACGAGATCGACGATGTAACCCTCGATCGCGTCCGAGACGTGCACTTCCTCGAGCGCACGCTGCAACTCGACGAGCTCGACCGGACTCACGACCGGCTCGAGCTCGACGTCATCCACCCCGCGCGAGAGCCGTCGCTGGAGCATCTCCACCTCGTCATCCCGCGTCGGATAACCGACAGAGATCCGCACGAGGAACCGGTCGAGCTGCGCCTCGGGCAGCGGATACGTCCCCTCGTACTCGATCGGGTTCTGCGTCGCGAGCACGAGGAACGGCGGCGCAAGCCGGTGCGTCTCGTTCTCGATCGTCACCTGCCGCTCCTGCATCGCCTCGAGCAGCGCGGCCTGCGTCTTCGGCGGGGCGCGGTTGATCTCGTCGGCAAGGAGGAGATTGGCGAAGACCGGGCCGGGCCGGAAGACGAACTCGGCCGTCCGCTGGTCGAAGATCTGGGAGCCCGTCACGTCACCGGGCATGAGGTCCGGCGTGAACTGGATCCGCGAGAACTCGAGCGACGTCGCCTGCGCGAACGAGCGCGCCATGAGCGTCTTGGCCAGGCCGGGCATGTCCTCGAGCAGGACATGGCCGTCGCTGAGCAGGGCGAGAAGGACGAGCTCGAGCGGCCCGCGCTTGCCGACCACCGCCTTCTCGACCTCGGCGAGGATCCGCTCGGAGACCTCCCGCACGCGTGAGAGATCGGTCATAGGCTCTCCACCCGCGCGATGAGGTTCGCGACAACCTCACGGGGCACGCCGGGTGCGTGCCTGTCTTCCGGCGCCGGGCGGTCAGGACGCAACAGGTCCCACGCCTCGTCGCCGAGCCGCGCGCGCGCCGCAGCCGGCGACCGCACGAGGTCAATCCCATAGGTCGAGGCGAGCCGTGCAGCGGCAGCCGTTCTCAGCAGCGGGAGGAGCTGGCGATGGCTGTCGATGGAGTGCGCCACGCCCAACCCGATCACGCGCTCCATACGAAGCAGATCGCCGGGGACACTCTCCGTCGTCCTTAGCCCGCGCAGTGCGGCGTCGAAGCGACGCGAGAGGGATTCCGCATCGGCCGTTCTGACCTCACGCACGAAGCGAAGGAGGAAGAGCGCCGCGAGGCAGAGCAGCCAGATCCCGACCGTTCGCACCGCAGACAGGGCTCCCGCGCCGAGCAGGACAGCGAAGCCCGCAGTCAGCACGACGGGCACGAACGCAGCACTGAGCGCTCGCTTCACGCGGCCTGACGCTCTGCGTTCCGCAGCTCATCGCGCACGGCGATGAGCGCGTCCACGGCGTCGTCCCTCATCGACGGTTCCAGCTCATGGTGGCTGAACCTAGCCCATTCGAAGAGATCGGTGAGCCTGCGGACCGCGCCGGCGCTCGTGTCGAGGGAGAGCAGGACGCGCCCGACGTACTCGAGCGGCGCCTCGGCGGGATCGCGAGGCATACCGACTACAGCGAGTGCCCTCTCCATCCGCGCGTACGCCGCGACGATCGCGCGGCGTAGGTCGGGATCGCTGCGCAGGTCGTCGAGCGACTCGTCGAGCGCCGCCGCAACAGTCTCCGGCGCAATGCCGAGCGAGCGTCGGGACGATTGCCCGAGCCGCTTCCGCGCCACAAAGTACACCGCGCCGCCGACGGCCAGCAGCACCAGCACAACGACGATCTCTTCCGACTTGACGGCGAGCTGCTGGCTCACGTGCTTCTGGCCGGCAGCCCCCGAGGAACCCACTTGCGGGAGCTTCAGAGGCGTCTTGGGGCCATCCCCGTTGAACGCGAGGAGCAGGTAGAAGATCAGCGCGAGGACGGCGATGAAGACGACGAGACGGCGGAGCGTCCGGCCCGGCGAGAAATTCCGGGACGCAGCGTCGGGGCGGAGGTCGGGACGGAAGGCCCAGACCATCAACGCCGCGCCGAGCAACGCAAGGATCTCGAGGGCCAGCAGCGTCGTGAAGGCGTAGTCCCAGAAGTTGACCGTGGGCCCGCCTCCGCTGCGGCCAGAGTGCAGCGTTCCGCCGCGCGCCGCCAGCGCGACGACGGCGAGGAGCGCGACCGCCCCGAGGCCGAGCGGAACTAGACGCCGGTTGCTCACACCGGAAGTGTCGCAGTGGGAGCCTGATAGGCGAGTGATCACTCGCGGCTCAAGCAATCCCGCGTTTACTCGTTGCCTGCCGAGGCAAGCTAGGAGAGTCTGGTGAGGCCGAGTCCCTCTCTCTCACCAGGCGATCGACCAGTAAGCATGTGACACAACGAGAAAGGCCCGCCGTAGCGGGCCCTTCTCGTTGCAGTAATGCCCGGTGCTGTCTAGCAGCCCGTCGCCGGCTGACGGAAGCCCGGGAACGGGTTGAGGTCGCCCATCAGGGTGTAGCGGCCGCCGTTGGCGGACGGCGACTGCGTCGGCTCCGACACCGTGTTCGGCGCGGTCCGCATGAACCACGGCAGGAACACCTCGTCCTCGGGGTGGTAGTACCCGTCGGCGCTCTGTGTCCCGTTCGGGTTCGGACCCTGCTCGTACGTGTTGTGACCGATGGCGAAGCCGATCCCGACGACCGGGTCACCGGTCTCGAGGATGGCCGTGCACCCGTACTGCGGTGCGGTCGGCGTCAGCCACGGCTCGACGGTGTTGTTCACGAACGGGTCATCCGCCCACTCGCTGATCTCGTGCGAGAGCGGGTGGATGTCCTGGAGCGCCCAGTCGGTGCCACCGTTCGGCCGGGAGTAGATCCCCGGCTGAGCCCACGAGGCCCACGCGAACGTCTGGATCTTCGCGTTGCCGTTCGTGTTGGTGCTGCCGCCGCCTTCGGCCTGCGTGCCGTGGTAGCCGAGGACGCAGCAGTTGCCCGGGTTATTGCCCTCGTAGAGGAAGACGCTGTTCGTGAGGTAGACCGCCAGGTGGGTCGGATCGGCCTGCGTCTCGAGGTTCTTGATCTGCGAGGACCACCACCCGATGTCGACATCGGCGAAGATGACGCCGCGGCCCGACTGGAGGAGCGTCCCCTGGTTCTGCGGCACGTTGATCGTGACCCCAGGTAGGACGTCCGGGGCAAGCCGAACGTGGTAGGGGCTCGCGCCCGTCTGGTTGAACTGCGCCCGCATCGTCGCGTCCTCGAGCTGCAGCTGGTTCCCGGCGTCACCCTGCGAGAGGGCGCCACCGGAGCCGCGGCAGAACGAGCCGGCGACGTTGGCCGAGCCGTTGTTGTAGACGCAGCTCGGGATCGTCGCAGCCGACGTCGAGCCGTAGTCATTCGTCGCGAACAACGGCGAGGCGAGTGTCGGACCCACCGTGTCGCTCCCGTTGAACAGCCACTGCTGGCCGCCGTAGTTGATGATGACGTTGATCGGCGTGATGTCGGTGTCGACCGAGACATCGCACGCCGCGCCGGAGCACGTGTTCGGATTGGCGCCGACCATGTTGTAGCCGTACGTCAAACCGTTGTCCCCATTGACGGACGAGCCCCACCAGTTGGGGATCGTGCGGGTGGTCGCCGTCGGTGTGGCGCCACCGTCGATCTCGGTGAAGTTGGCCTGCAGCTGCGAATCCTGGATCACTGGGATCGTGGAAGCGCCTCCGCTCGTCGCCGTCGCCGCCGTTGCTGTACCAACGACAGCGACCGCGATCACGGCGAGCCCTAGCAACAAACCGAGCTTGCGATACCTCATGCTGGAGTGTCCCCCTTTTGCGTTTGTGACTGACTCATGCCACCGCAGAGGCCGTAGCCTGACAAATCCGCGCCGGCGGCGCAAGGAGGAAGTGATCGGAGCTAGTGGACGATGCTGGCGGTCTTGATCCAGTCGAGCTTCGGGTAGTTCTTTCGGACCCACGCCGCGCCGTTCTGGGTGATCGCTGCCTGGTCGATCCCCCCGCTCCCGCCGTAGCCGCTGTAGAGCTGGTTGAGGACCGGAAAGCCGCTCGTCACGGCGCCGAACGGGGAGAAACCCTGCGAGTCGAGCCCCGAGTTCGCGCCGAGGTTCACGAACAGCTGAGTCGTCCGCGTGTTTGGGCCGGAAGTCGCAAACGTGATCGTCCCCTTGTCGTTCGAGTGCTTAACGGGATCGTCCTTGATGGTGCGGTTCTGCCACTTCTTCGCGACCGACGGCGTCCCGCTGATTCCCCACTGCACGACGAACCCCGGCACGACACGGAAGATCGGCTGGTTGTCGTAGAAGTGGCTCTTGACGAGGTTGTAGAAGCGGTCCGCTCCGCGTGGTGCCCAGCTGCGGGTGACCTTGACGACGAACGGACCCTTTGTGGTGTCGAAGCGGGCGCTGAACGTCGCGGGGGCCTGCCCGTTGGCGGAAGAGCCGCCGCCGCCGCCGCAGGCGACCGCGGCGCCAAGAATGATCGCGGCGGCAAGAATCGCCGCGGAGACCGATCTCGTCATGTCCAAGAGGGTAGCCCTCAGCCTCGCGCGGGGAGCACCCGACCGCGCACCTCGCCGAGCTCGACGCCGTTCGCCGCACGGGTGCGCAGGACGAGCTCGTCGCCGTCCGCGAGGAAGCGCTCGCCGCGGTAGAGCTCGATCATCGAGCCTTCCGAGCCGGGCTCGGGGCCGGAGATCGTCCCGCTCGCCATGAGATCGCCGGTGCGGATCGACGCTCCGTTCGACGTCGCATGGGCGAGCTGCTGCGGCATCGTCCAGTAGAGACCGCTCGCGTTGCCGCGCGAGATCGTCTCGCCGTTCAGCTCGACGTCGAGCGCGACGTCAAGCCCCCAGTCGCGCCCACCAGCGAGGTGCTCGAGCGGCGGCGGCTCCTGCGCGGGCGCCTCGACGCGCGCGTCCTCGAGAAGTCGGAGCGGCGTCACCCACGCCGAGATGGACGTCTGGAACGACTTGCCGAGGAACGGACCGAGCGGCACGTACTCCCACGCCTGGATGTCGCGCGCGCTCCAGTCGTTGACGAGGACGACGCCGAAAACATGGTCCGCGAACGCCTCGACCGGCACCGGCCGGCCGAGCTCGCTGCCGACGCCGACGACAAAACCGAGCTCGAGCTCAAAGTCGAGGCGGCGGGTCGGGCCGAACGTCGGCGCGTCCTCGTCGGGCGCCTTCCGCTGTCCGCTCGGACGGACGACATCGGTGCCGCTCACGACGACGGTGCCGGCGCGCCCGTGGTAGCCGACCGGCAGCCAGCGCCAGTTCGGGAGGAGCGGTTCGGAGTCGGGCCGGAACATCCGCCCGAGGTTCGTCGCGTGCTCGAGCGAAGAGTAGAAGTCGACGTAGTCGGCGACCGCGAACGGAAGACGCGGCGCGGCGGGCTGCAGGCGCGGGCCGTCGTGGTTCTGCGCCTCTTCGAGCCCCTGCTTCCACGCCGCAGGCCCCGCGGCCATGAGCGGGTTCAGCGTCGTTTCCGCGAAGACGTCGCCCAATCCGGAGAGATCAACCGCCTCGTCGCCGTCCCGCCACAGCAGGCCCTTCTCCCCCACGCCAAACCCGGTCACAGGATCCCCAGCTCCTCGAGCTCGCCGACGGGCTCGAAGAACGAGCAGCTGCCAATCGAGTGGAAGAGCGAGTGGCGGACGTCGGCGAGCTGCGCCGGAGTCGCCGCGCGGTCGCGCCAGCGGAACGACTCCGCATCGAGCTCGAACGCGCGCGGCTCTTCCCGCAGCGCCTCTTCTTCGTCGCCGAAGACGGCCGCAGCGAGAACGTTGAGGAAACCGTGCTCACCGAACGCGGTGGGATACGCGTGATGGAGACCGGCGGTGGCCTTGAAGACGATGCCGCGCTCGCGGCAGCCGCTGATGAACTCCGCGAGCTCGTCGACCGAAGGCACGCGCTCGCCCCCGCAGCGGATCTTCGCGCGCACGCCACGCGCGGCGACCTCGTCGAGCGGCACGCCTTCGAGATAGACCGCGTCGCCTTGCCGCTCCTCTCCCCCGCCGACCTCCGCAAGCTCGCGTCCCGGCACCTCAATCTCGGCGGGCACGACAAAGCGGCCGAGCAGCCACGCGTGCGGGCTCGCCTGAGCGCGGCGATCCTCCTCGATCGCGTCGGCGAGCTCCATGCGCGCCGGCGGGAACATCGGCGCGTGATCGAACAGGCGCGCGAGCAGCGCGCGGCGGGCGTCGTCGGGCATCGGGCGGGAGGCTACCCTTCCCACGGGTCAGGCCCCGCGCGATGGGAGCCTGCGAACCGTGTCAGATCCGGAAGGAAGCAGCACTAAGTAGTCCCTTCCAGGTGTGCGGTGTGCCTGGCCCGTATTCCCGCTTCGCCCGCTTCGCTTGTCCGGGCCTCGCTTCGCCGGCGCGTCCTGCGATGTGCTTTCCGCTCGCTCATGGGCGAGCGGCTGTCGCCGCTCGCGTGCTGACGGCAAGCGCACGTGTGCCGCGCCCGCGCTGGTCGGTCGCGGCGGCGGAGCGGCGGCGCGCGTTCTGCTTGAATCGCTCAATGGCCGCTCTCTACCGGAAGTACCGTCCCCAGAGCTTCGCGGACGTGGTCGGGCAGGAGGCGGTCGTCCGGACGCTGAGCAACGCGATCACCGGTGGCACCGTCCGCCAGGCGTATCTCTTCGCCGGCCCGCGCGGCACGGGAAAGACGTCGTTCGCTCGCATCCTCGCTAAGTGCCTCAACTGCGCGCAGGGCCCGACGACGGCGCCGGATGGGACGTGTCATGTGTGCCAGACCATCGCGGCCGGCACGTCGCTCGACGTCGTGGAGATGGACGCGGCGTCGCAACGCGGCATCGACGACATCCGGGAGATCCGCGACCGTGTCGTGCTCCAGCCGGTCGAGGGGCGCTACAAGGTCTACATCCTCGACGAGGCGCATCAGCTGACGGACGCGGCGTGGAACGCGCTCCTGAAGCTCATCGAGGAGCCGCCGCCACACCTCGTCTTCGTCTTCTGCACCACGGATCTGTCCAAGGTTCTGCCGACCGTGCGCTCGCGCTGCCAGACGTTCGTCTTCCAGCGGCCACGCCTGCAGGATCTCGTCAAGAAGCTTCGTCTGATCGCCGACGCCGAGGGGATCGACGTCCCCGACCAGGCACTCGCCCTCGTCGCGCGCGGCGCGAGCGGCGCGTACCGCGACGCGGAGTCGACGCTCGACCAGCTCGCCTCCTCCACCGGGAACAAGATCACGGTGCAGTCGGTGCTCGAGCTGCTCGGGACGGTCGAGGAGGAGGCGCTCTTCACGCTCTGCAACCTCGTGATCGACCGCGACACGGCCGGCGCGCTGACGTACATCGAGGAACTGTCGGAGCGCGGGCACGATCTCGGGCGTCTCGTCATGGATCTCCTCGAGCACCTGCGCCAGCTGATGCTCGTGCAGCATCTCGGCGAGGTTCCCGCGGCGATGCCGGTGACCGAGGAGACGCGCGAGCGCCTCCTCGCGCAGGCGAACCAGATGGGCGAGGCGGCCGTGCTGCGCCTCATCGACCTCCTCGCGGTCGCAGTCGACGACATGCGCCAGGGTGGCGACCCGCGCCTTCCGCTCGAGCTCGCGCTCGTGAAAGTGACGCGGCCCGCGGCGGATCTCGCGCGCGAATCGGTCGCCTTCCGCCTCGAGCGTCTCGAGCAGGGAGCTGCCCCCGCGAGCCCTAACCCCGCAAGTGACAAGTTGTCACAAGCGGAAAGAGCGCCCGCGCCCGCCGCGGCTCCGCCGCCCGCGGCGCCGAACATCGCGCTGTCGGATCTGCAGGAGGCATGGGCTCTGACCGTCCTTCCGGCGGTCGAGGAGCGCGGCGGGATTCCGACGGCGGCGGTTCTGCGCGAGGCGCATCCGTCCGGTTTGCACGGCAACACGCTCACCCTCGCTTTCCCGCCGACCGCGCAGTTCCATCTCGACCAGGCGAAGGAGTCGAAGAACGCGACGCTCCTTGCAGACGCGCTCTACGACGTAACCGGCCGCCGGCTCGAGCTCGCGTTCGAGCTCGGCGACGAGGCAGAGCCTGCGCCGGCCGCGGCGGCCGAGGAGCCCGCGGGCGAGGACGAGATCCTCGGGATCTTCACCGACGAACTCGACGCCCGCGAGCGCGAGGCCTAGCGGATGCGCGACCTCCCGAACTGGCTCTGGGCGGCGCTCGTCCTCGCCCTGATCGGCGTCGTGATCTGGGGCTGGGCGTTCGACTTCGGCCGGCCGTAGCGGTGACGATCCACCGCGAGATGCCGTGTATGCAGAGATGAAAACGATCGCGCTCATCGCGGCAGTGGGACTCGTCCTCGCGGGCTGCGGCGGGAGCCACGCCTCGAGCTCGGCTCCCCGGCCGCATCATCGCCCGCACTACCCCGTCGTCGTCCACCCACCGCTCGTCTTCGCGATAACTCGTACTCGAGTGACCCCTCGCGGCTACGTCCGCAAGCTCCCGGCCTTCGTCTCACGCACGCGTCTCGGGATCTACACGTGGGGAAGCGGCTCCTGCCCGTCGGTGCCGGACAAGCTCACCGTCCTCGGCCCGCACACGATCAGGATCCACCTTCATCTTGGGACGTATGAGAGCGGAAAGCTTGTGCCGGGGCCGACGGGCGTATGCACTGCCGATCGCACGACCACCCCGATGCTCGTGGCGATCAACCCCAGCCAGATCGACGTGCATCGCCCGCTCACCGTCCTGGGAGTCTCTTCCCGCGGCATTACCGTCGCGCCGCTGAAGAGCTAGCCGCGCTCGCGTTTGAACAGCAACGAGAGCCGCCGGAGGAGACCGGCCGACTTCTCGTGTTCGATCGGAAGGAACATCTTGCTCTCGGCCGCGTGGATGTCCGTACTGATGCGAGAGCCGGGCTTGTTGTCTCCCTCGATGATCCGGCTCGTCGCCGGCTCGAGGTACTCGCCGAGTGCGGCGAACTGCTCGGCGGACAGTGTCAGCGCGATCCGCTCGTCGTCGGTGATCTGGCCGACGCTCTCGGCAGGGACGTAGACCGGCTTGCCGAGCGCGGACGTCGCGACCGCCAAGCCGTCGAAGATGTCCTGCTCTTCGTCGCCCACAATCTCGTCGATGGCGCCGACCTCGGTGCCGTCGGAGGCGTACACCTTCCAACCGGGACGGATCATGAACCAGGAAACAGGGTCAGCCATGCGGGGATCTTACGTCCGGAAGGGACCAGTACCCTCCGCCTCATGCTCAGCCCGTCCGTCGACAACCTCGTTGCGCAGCTCACGCGCCTGCCGGGGATCGGCGGGCGTACGGCACAGCGGCTCGCCTTCCACCTCCTGCAGGTGCCGAAGGACGAGGCGCTCGCTCTCGCGACGGCGATCGGCGAGGTGAAGGAGCGCGTCCGCTTCTGCCGCGAGTGCGGCAACCTCACCGAGGAGGAGCTCTGCTCGATCTGCGTCGACATGCGCCGGGACCGGACGACGATCTGCGTCGTCGAGCAGCCGGTCGATCTCGTCTCGCTCGAGCGGACGGCGGAGTACCGCGGCCTCTACCACGTGCTCGGCGGGGCGCTCTCCCCTCTCGACGGTGTCGAGCCCGAGCATCTGCGGATCGACGAGCTGATGCAGCGCGTGCAGGCGAACGGCGTCGTCGAGGTCGTCCTCGCGACGAACCCGAACGCGACGGGCGAGGCGACTGCGTCGTACCTTGCGGGACGGTTGCGCGACCGCGTGCGCGTCACGCGGCTCGCGAGCGGTTTGCCCGTCGGGGGAGACCTCGAGTACGCCGACGAGGTGACGCTCGGCCGGGCGCTCGCCGGGCGCAGGGAAATGGCGTAGCCATGGTCGTGATGAAGTTCGGCGGCACGTCTGTCGCCGACACCGAGAAGATCAAGGAGGTTGCGCGGCGGCTCGTGCGCGCGCACGAGCAGGGAGAGCGCGTCGTCGGCGTCCTCTCAGCGATGGGCGACACGACCGACGAGCTCATCCGCCTTGCCCACGAGATCTCGCCGAAGCCGCACCCGCGCGAGTACGACATGCTGATCTCCGTCGGCGAGAGGATCTCGAACTCGCTCTGCGCGATGGCCATCCAGGATCTCGGGCACGAGGCGATCTCGCTCACCGGCTCGCAGGCGGGGATCGTGACCGACACCGTCCACGGCAAGGCGAAGATCGCCGAGATACGCGCGACGCGCATCAACGACGCGCTCGACGCCGGGAAGATCGTCCTCGTCGCGGGGTTTCAGGGCGTCTCGGCCGACTCCCACGACGTGACGACGCTCGGCCGCGGCGGCTCGAACCTCACCGCGGTCGCGCTCTCCGCCGCGCTCGGCGCGAGCGCGTGCGAGATGTACACCGACGTCGAGGGCGTCTACACCGCCGACCCGCGCCTCCTCCCGAACGCGCGCAAGCTCAACGCCGTGACGTACGAGGAGATGCTCGAGCTCGCGGCGAGCGGCGCGAAAGTCCTCCAGCTACGCTCGGTCGAGTTCGCGCGCAACCACAACGTGCGCCTGCACGTGCGGTCGACGTTCTCCGACGCAGGGGGAACGTGGATCGTCGACGAAGAGGATCCCGTGCTCGAAAAGGCCATCATCAGCGGTGTCGCCCATACGGATTGCGAACCGCTCTACCGCGTCGGCGCGATCGACGCTGCGCGGCTGTTCGACCGGCTCGCCGCGGCGAACGTCAACGTCGACACCATCCTCCAGGTGACGGGCGGCGAGATCGTCTTCAGCGCGCCGGTCGAGGATCGGGACGCGTGCAAGGAGCTACTCGGCGGGCTCGGAGTCGAATGGTCGATGCGCGACGATCTCGGGAAGGTCGCGCTCGTCGGCGCAGGCATGAAGAGCCATCCGGGAATCGCGGCGAAGACGTTCGCGACGCTCGACGAGATCGGCGTGAAGGCGGAGGTCATCTCCACCTCACCCATCAAGATCGCGTGCCACGTCGCGACCGGAGACGTGCCCAAGGCGGTCGCCGCGTTGCACGACGCGTTCGAGCTCGGAGCGGCGTGATCCGCGACGCGCGCATCGCTGTGGTCGGCGCGACCGGCGCGGTCGGCACGGTAACGCTGCGGCTGTTGCGCGAACGCGGCTACCGGAACGTGACCGCGTTCGCGTCGGGGCGCTCGGCCGGCAAGACGCTCGACTCGGGACTCGTCGTCCAGGAGACGACCTCGGAGGCTCTCACCGCCGGCGGCTACCAGCTCGTCCTCTTCTCCTGCGGCACGGACGCGTCCCGCGAGCTCGTCCCGGCCGCCGTCGGCGGCGGCGCGCTCGTCGTCGACAAGTCGAGCGCGTACCGGCTCATCGACGGCTATCCGCTCGTTGTGCCGGAAGTGAACGGAAGGCGCGCGCTCGAGGCCGTCGACTCGACGCGCGTGGTGGCGAACCCGAACTGCTCGACGATCCCGCTCACGTGCGTCCTCAAGCCGCTCGACGACGCGGCCCGCCTGCACCGCGTACGCGTTTCCACCTACCAGGCGGCGTCGGGCGCCGGCGCGAAGCGGATGGAACAGCTCCGGAGCGAGTCCCCGGAGCAGCACGACATCGGCTTCGACTGGGAATGGGAAGGCGACGAGACCGACGAGGAGGCAAAGATCCGCGCCGAGACGCGGAAGATCCTCGAGCTTCCCGAACTGCCGATCAGCGCGACGACGGTGCGCGTGCCGGTGCTCGTCGGCCACTCACAGTCGGTCTGGATCGAGACGGAGGAGGCCCTTTCGCCTGCGCAAGCGGCGTCGCTCCTCGAAGCCGCGCCGGGGGTGCGGCTCGTCGACGTGCCGACCTCGCGCGCGGCGGCTGAGACCGAAGACGTCCTCGTCGGTCGTATCCGCCAGGACCGCGCCTCGGACCGCGGCGGCCTGGTCCTCTTCCTCGCCTGCGACAACCTCGTCAAGGGCGCGGCGCTGAACGCGATCCAGATCGCCGAGCTCTTGCTCGAGCCCGCCCACGCCGCGGCCTGACGTGCTGAAGACCGCCGGAGCGCTTCTCCTCGCGGTCACCCTCCTCGCCGCCTGCGGCTCCGGCAGCACGGACCAGCGGCTTGCGATCGAGAAGGTCGTCCGCGCTAGCAGGACCAACGCCCACGCCACGCACATCAACTTCACGCACGTACGCATCTCGAAGCTCGACCCCCACTACGCAATCGTCGGCGAGAACTACGCGCACGCGAACGGCATGGAACTTTCGACCATCTTCTTCCTGCGGCGCAACCCCACGAGCTGGCACATCACTTCCGCGGAGAACCTCTTCCCGACGTGCTCGGCCGCTCCGGCGCGAATCCGGAAGGAGCTCCTCGGCGACACGGCTTGCTATCCCGCGGCCGGCGTCTATACGTCCGTTCCGTGGACAGATGGTCACTCCGTCCGCCTGCGGTACTGCCAGCGACCGGGCGGCCCCGGGAACTTCATCGCCGCCTCGCAGGGCGTCTCGTGCGCCACAGCCGCGGCTGTGATCCGCACGGTCGCGTCACTCCCCTGCAACACACGCACCGAGTGTCTCGCCCACTCGTTCCGGTGCCTCGAGTACTACGGCGGGCGCTACGGCGGGATCTTCCGGATCTACGACCACGCCCTTTGCACCGACGGCCGTCGCCGCATCGAATGGGACGGGGGCTAGCTGACCGGCGGATTCAGCGGGAGGATCAGAGGCGGCAGCGGCTTCTGGTGGAAGTTGAAGTCGTTCGCGAGGTTTCCGAGGAGCGGTTCGTTCTCGCGGACGTCGGGGCGCGGGTCGGGTCGGCCGTCATTCGCAGGATTGAGCCGCTGGCCGCCGAGGAAGTCGTCCTCGATGAACTTGAGGTAGGCGTCCTGGCTGAGAACCTGGTGGTCGATGTACCCCGACTTCGCATAGGGACTGATGACGAGCGACGGGACGCGCATCCCGTACCCCTGGCCGTCGACGGTCGGCGGCGGGACGTGGTCGTAGAAGCCACCCCAATCGTCCCAGCAGAGGAAGATCGCGGTGGAGTTCCACGCGCTCGAGCGCATGATCGAGTTGATGATTCCGGTCACGTACGACTCGCCGACGGTCGTGCTGTTCGGCGGGTGCTCGCTGTCTCGGTCACCCGGCACGATCCACGAGACCGCCGGAAGGGAACCGGCCTCCAGCTCCGGGAAGAACTTCCCCAAGCCCTCGATGTCGGAGAGTTGGCCGTCGTTGCGCACGGTGTCGAAGAAGGGCAGTGGGTTCCAGATCCCGGGCGTCCACGAGTTTTGGGGAACGGGCGCGCAGAACATCTGGTCGTTCGCACAATCGGGCTGGCCGCCTTGCTGGACGTAGTAACGCCAACTCACTCCGTACAGGTGCAGGAGATAGGTGATGTCGGTGTACGCGTAGTCGGGCGGCGCGGGCGTCGGGTTGAGGGGGGTCTTGGGGGGCGAGCCGGGGTTCTGCACCGCGCTCTTGCAACTCCACGGATCGTTCCTCTTCGTGCAATGCGCCGACCAGCCGGAAACGAGATACAGATGCTCCGGGAGGCTCCATGACGAGTCCGACTCGAACATGTGATCTTGCAGCGCGAACTCGGATGCGTAGGCCCAGTAGTTAGGGAGCTCCCGCCCGTCGTGATAGCCCATCACGTCGGGCTTCCTCGGGTGTTCCGAGCATCCGGGGGCGTCGAACTGTTTGCACGCCGTGGTTTGCCCTTCCTCGGCCTGGACGACGAACCCGTTCATGCGCCCGCCCGCGATGTCGGCCATCGCGCTGCCGTGGGTGTGCGGGCCGCCGAAGTTCGTCGCCCGCGTGTCGTGGTACGGACGGACGCAGTGGCCCAGGCGGGGATCGGGCAAGCAGGGCACGGGGCCCGGGTTGCCCCCGAGTCCGGGGATCCCGTCCGCTCCCGGGTAGGTGCCGAAGTACTCGTCGAACGACCGGTTCTCCTGCATGATGATCACGACGTGGCGGATCTTGTGGATCCCCAGCGGCGTTCGGTCCGGAAGCGTGGGGCGCCTGAACGCAGACTGCGCGGGCGTCGAGGTTTTTTCGGTCGCCAGTAGCGCGCCGAGCGCAAGGACGAGCACGAGACCCACACAAACCCGCCGCAACAAACCTTGCCGAGCGTAACGCAATCCGCCGACGCGACCGATAGCTTCAAGAAGTCTTCACGATTTCTTTCTCGTTGACCTACAGAAAGGCTGGTATCTCTACGTCGATGACGAAGACACTCGCCGCGGCCGCCGCCGTCGTCCTGTTCGCCTTCTCGGCGATCGGCAGCGCCCACGCAGCAAACGGCTCGACCGGGCTCGCGGCGAGCGGGGCGACGCGCACCATCGCGGCCGAGAACGCGCTGCCCGGCACGACGTCGTGGTTCATCGACACCCCGCGCCAGGACGAGATCAGCGGCTACTTCGACGACGTCTCATACCTGCCCGGCGGTTCGGCGACGCTCTACGTCGACAGCGGCGGCGATGCGTTCTCGTACACCGTCTACCGCATGGGCTACTACCAGGGGCTCGGGGGCCGGAGGGTGGCGAGCGGAAACATCGCCACGAACGCGCCTCAGCCGGCGTCGACCGTGACCGGCGACTGGTTCGGCGGTCCGAAGCTCCTCATGACAGGCTGGCACAGCTCCGTCGTCATCCCGCTTGGCACGAACTGGGTGAGCGGCTACTACCTCGTCAAGCTCCACAACGACGTCGACGGCGGGGAGTCGTACGCCAACTTCATCCTCCGCTCGCCGACGCCGGCGCCGATCGTTATCAACCTCTCGACGAACACATGGCAGGCGTACAACCTCTGGGGCAACCTCTCGCTGTACCGCGACTCGCGGGGCTCTCCGGCGATCACGAGCCAAACGGGAGTCGCGCACCAGGTCACCTTCCTTCGTCCATACGTCAGCGGATGGGGAGCAGGGATGTACTTCCTCTATGACGAGCCGCTCGTCGAGTGGGCGGAGTCTCACGGCTACCCGGTCTCGTATTCGACCGACGAGGACGTCAGGCATGCCCGCGAGGCGGGGCCGAAGACGAAGCTCGTGATCTTCTCGGGCCACGAGGAGTACTACTCGATGGCCGACCGCAACGAGCTGCTACGCCTGACCGCGAACGGCGTGAGTGAAGCGTTCTTCGGCGGCAACGCGTGGGCGTGGCAGGCGCGATTCGACGACAAGGCGCACGTCATGTCGGTCTGGCGCAAGAAATCGCTCGACCCCGTGACGAACCCGCTCACGAAGACCGTGCGCTGGGAGTCCGTCGGGTTGCCGCAGGACGCCTTGACCGGCGAGATGGAAACGTGGGGAACGCAGACCGACACGCAGGCTGCGTACGCGACGTCGAGTTGGCCGTGGAACGGCGCCGGGGTCGTCAGCGGCGCAGATCTCGGGACGCTCGAAGGCACCGAGTTCGACGGCATTGCGGTCAACAGCCAGCTTCCGACCAACCTCCTCATGCTCAGCCGGACGCCGTACAGCGGCATGCCCGGCGTCCCGGCGGACCAGGCGATGACCCTTTGGCAGAAGACGCCGTCGGCCTTCGTCTTCGCGGCCGGGCAGACCGGCTTCAACTGGGACCTCTCGTACCCCGGCGTCGTACCGGCGACGTGGATCGACTCCTTGCACTATCCGGCGAGCTCAGCGGTCAAGCCGCCGATTCGACGCCTCGTGGGAAACCTCATCCAGCGCGCCACGGGAATCGCCAACCCGGTGCCGCGGATCGCCTCGACGGGCGTGCCGGTGCCGTTCGCAATCCTCGCCCCACAGGCCGGCCAGTACGTGATGGCCGCGCCGAGCCCGCTGAGCGTGGCCTGGAGCAACCCGCCCCCAGGCACTGCGACCCTCCGCATCTACCTCGACGGCAAGCTCGTCGCGAGCAGCACCGGTGGCAACGTCGTCGTCGCCCCGAGCGGGATCTCCTCGCGCGGCTTGCACATGATTCGTGTCGTCGCCGTCTCGAGCAACGGTGGGATCCTCGCGACGCGCAAAGAGCCGGTCACCGCGCTCGCCGCCGACGACCCGACGTTCGTCCAGAACGTCAACGGGATCCCTCGGCTGTGGGACAACGACGAGGCGACCGGAGTCGGCGTGCGGGCGTGCTTCCGGATGAGCCAGCCGTAGCTCGTTACGGCCGCTGCGGCGCGGGCGCTGGTGTGAACGCCTCGCGCACGACCTGCAGCACCTTCTCCCGCGTCCCCTCCTCGACCGGCTGCAAGCCGCCGAGCTCGAGGCGTGCCAACTCGACGCGGCCGTGCGACCGGACCGGGAGGAAACCGAAGTCGGCAAGGAAGTCTGCCGGAAAGATCGTACGATGCGCGTGGAAGCGCCGGAAGCTCGTCTCCCCTTCCGGATAGCGGTACGAGAACGCCTCGAGGGCGCGTGCGCCGCGCTCACGAACATCGCCGATCGCCGTGAGGAACAGAGACTGCATGACCCACGGGCGTGACGGATCGGTGACGTAGGCGCAGGTGACGAGGACAGCGTCAGGGCTCGCCGGGCCGGCGGGCAACTCGCGCGCGCGCGGGAAGAGATCGGCAGGCCCGTACTGCATCGAGCCGAGCAGGCGGCCGTCCTCGTCGTGGTAAACCGCGCCCCAGGCTCCCCAGTCGTCCTCGGTCTCGCGGATCCACTTCCGCTTGTCCGCACTTCGCCCGCTCCGGGTCTGCCACCAGATGCATTCGTGGCACACCGTCGGCGCACTCTCGAGCGTCGCGCCGGTCAGCCCCGCGATCCTGGGAGTCATTCGATCGCATCCACGACGACGTCGACCGAAGCCGGCTCGACGTCGGCCATGCTCGAGAGGTACTCGCGTACGCGCGCCTGCACTGCCCGCCCAAGCGCCGGTATGGAGACACCCGGCTCCGCCACGACGTGGAGCTCGATGCGGGACGCTTCCTTCCCGGAGATCCGAACGCCGCGGCGGCCGGCGATCGCGCGCACTCCCTCGACCTCACGCGCCGCGTCGGCGGCGTAGCGAGCGAGGATGTCGGCTGCGATCGTCGCCTGGTCGGCCACTATGAAAGACAGTATCGGGGACAGGTTGCCGACTGATCGGGTTTAAGCAACCTGTCCCCGATTCCGTCTTTAGCCCTGGCGAAGAACCAGCTCGGTCGCCTCCGGGCTGGCGGCGAAGCGAAACGGGACGAACGTCGTCCCGAGCCCGGGCGAGACGTGCATCGTCGCCGCAGCAGTCCGGTAGATGCCGGACCTGTACGGCGCGCTCGGGTGTGCGAGCAGGATCTTCCCGCCCGGATACGGCAGGCAGATCTGGCCGCCGTGGAGATGTCCCGACAGGACGAGGTCGAAGCGCCCCGGTTCGAGCAGGTCGAGAACGTCCGGGTAGTGGCAGAGGAGTATCGAGAAGTCGGCCTCGAGTTCCGGCGGGGGCGCAAGCTCGTTCGGATCGAGCCTCGGCTTGCCTCTGAGCACGAGGAACGGATCGACTCCGGCAATCCAGATCCTTCGGTCTCGCAGCTCGACGAGCCGCCCCTCATTGCGGAGCAGCGTTCCCGGGTAGAGCTCGCTGAGATTGGACGCCTTCGCCTGCGGATCCCGGCTGATCGCGACATCGTGGTTGCCGAGCACCGCGAAGGTCGGCTGCGGTAGGACGCGCATCAGGCGCCGCAGCATCGGCTCGCCGCGCGGGTGCGTCAGCAGATCGCCGGTGACGGCGACGAGGTCCGGCCGTCGCTCATGCACCCACTCCGCGGCCTGCCACGTCGCGCCGATTCCCGGCGACGGCACGCCGAAGTGAAAGTCGGAGAGATGGGCGATGCGGAGCCCGTCGAGCTCCGCCGGCAGTTGTGGCAGTTCGACCTCGAGTTCGCGGAGCCGCGGCCGCGCCGCCTCTGTGAGCCCCCAGGCGAGTCCGGCGCCCGCGAGAGCGCCGAGCTTTCTCAGACTTCTAGGCGTTCGAGTGCGGGCCGCGGGTCGACGATGTGGCGCTTGAACTTCAGCTCCGACTCCTCGAGACCGGCCGCGACGCCGACGAGCTGGGCGAGGTGGAGGATCGGCAGGCCGAACTTCTTCCCGGTTGAAGCCTCGAGCTTCTGCTGCCACGCGTCGAGCGAGAGGTGGCAGAGCGGGCACGGCGTGACCATCACGTCGGCGCCCGCCTCGAGCGCCTGCGAGATCGGCTGGATGAGCTCGCCCATCGCCGTCTCCTCGCGCGCCGCGATGATCGGGAACCCGCAGCACTTGATCTTCGCGGGGTAGTCGATGGGCTCGCCGCCGCACGCCGTGATGATCCGCTCGAGCGACCACGGGCGGTCCGGATCCTCGAAACCCATGATCTTCGAGGGGCGGAGGATCTGGCAGCCGTAGAACGGCGCGACCTTGAGTCCCTTAAGGCCCTTGTGCGCGGCCTGCTGGAGCAGCTCGTAGCCCGGGCCTTCGGCGATCTCCCACAGAAGATGCCGGACCTCGACCTTGCCGGAGTACGCCGGCACGCCGACCGTCTTGAGGTTCTCGTTCACGCGGTCGAGGAGGTTCGCGTCGCCCTGCAGCATGTGGTTCGCCTGCCGGAGGTTGAGCGTGCAGACGTTGCAGACCGTCATGAGCGTCTCGCAGCCGGTGGCCTCGGCGTACGCGAGGATCCGCGCGTTGAGGTGGACGTAGTAGTCCGGCTCCGCCTCGTGGATGTCGCCGGCGCCGCAGCACGTCACCGACTCGAGCTCGACGAGCTCGATGCCGACGCGCGGCGCAAGCGCCTTCGTCGAGGTGTCGAGCTCCTTCGCCGACAGGGAGGCGAGGCAGCCCTTGTAGTACGCGACGCGCTTCAGTGCGACTTCCGTGGTGCTCACGCTGGTGTCTCCTCCACTTCCGGTAGCCATGGAATCGGCGCGGCGTTCGGCCGCGCGTAGATCTCCTCGAGCGTCTCCTTGCCGATGCTGCTCCCGCCGTGTGCAAGCCGCTCGAGCGCGTGCTCGCCCTGCACGTGCCCGAGTGCGCCGCCGCGGTCCTGCTCGCGCACGACCTTGCGGAGGTTCCGCGCCTCCTTGACATCCTTCGCCGTGTGCGGGATCGGGATGGGGCGCACCTTGCCGTGGCGCGCGAGCGACGCGCCGAACTTGAGCTCCTTGAGCGCGGCGACGTAGCCGTTCGTCTTCGGAATCAGCTCCTCCTCGCGCAGCCAGCCGGTCGTCTCCGCCGAGCGGACGAACCACTTCGCGTGTTTCGCGCCTGGGTCGCGGTCGATGCCGTGTGCGATCGCCTCGGCGCCGAGCTTCGCAATCGCGTCGCGCGGGTCGACGCCCTTCGGGCAGCGCTCGTTGCAGAAGTAGCACCGGGTGCAGTCCCAGATCCCGTGCTCCTTGCTGTATTGCTCGAGCCGCTCAACCGTCGCGCCGTCGCGCGGGTCGCCGACGAAGCGCATGCCCTTCGCGAGCGCCTGCGGGCCGAGGAACTCGGGATCGGACTCCATCGCGTTGCACTCCGAGACGCAACAGCCGCAGTTGATGCAGAGCGCCTCCTTCTTGATGACGTTCATCCGCTCCTGCGAGATCCGGTACTCGCGCCCGTCGGTCGGACGGTCGAAGCCCGGCTGCAGCCACGGCTGCACCGACTTGAACTTCGACCAGAACGGATCCATGTCGACGACGAGGTCCTTGATGATCGGGAGGTTCCCCATCGCCGAGATCGTCGGGATCTCACCCGCCTGCGCGATGTCGTACATCCGCGTCTTGCACGCGAGCACGGCGGCGCCGTCCATCCGCATCCCGCACGAGCCGCAGATCATCATCCGGCAGCTCTTGCGGTACGCGAGCGTCCCGTCGTGGCGGTCCTTCGCGATGTCGAGGCAGTCGAGGAGCGTCGCCTCCTCCGGCGCGTCGATCTCGTACTCCTTGAGCGCGCGCTCGCCTGTGGAGGCGTCGTAGCGCCAGATCTTGAACGCGACCTTCATCACCGGCCCTGGCCCCCACTCGCGAGACTCGTCGCGTCGAACACCTTGCTCGCCGGCGGGATGGCCACGTTCACCTTCTCGCCGAACTTGGACAGGTCGACCTGCATCGACACCGAGGGGGATTTCCCTGCGGCCGAATAGCTGAGCGAGAACGACTCGCGATAGACGTAGCCGTCCTTGTTGCCGATCCATACGTCGATCGGCCCGTACTTCGGATGAGCAAGCGCCTCGATCTTCGCGCCTTGGGGCAGCTTGGAAAGGTCGAGGTTCGTGACTTGGTAGTGCGTTGTCGCGACGCCGTCGATCATCTCGGTGCCGATGCTCTCGACGGAACCGGCGGCCTCGAGCTGGTGCAGCGCCTGCGTCGGGCTTTGCGACATGACGGATGAGTAGTCGACGCCGTTGGCGGCCTCCGCCTTTTGCAGGTCGACCTTCACCCAGCTCTTGCCGTTTTCAAGCTGAGAACCGGAGAGCGGCGACTGCATGAACGAACCGAGGAGCGGCGAGCGCACGTACATCGTCGCGCCGTCGATGACCGCGTCCATCTGAATCCTCTGGCTCACCATCCTCTGGCCCGCCACCTCGGCGACCGACATGGTCATCTGCCCCTGCTTCGACGCGTTCGCGAAGTCGCCCGAGCCGGTCATCTTCAAGGTCGCCGGCCCCATCCCGATGATCGGCAGCTCCATGCTCCCCGTCATCGTCAATTGCTCACTCGGCAGATCCGCGGTCTTCTGCGCGGAGCGTTTGACGTAGGCGAGCGGGTCGACCTGCAGAGAGCTCGACGCGCCGCCGCACGCGGCAAACACGAGCGGGGCTGCAAGCAGTAGAAGCGCGAGTTTCTTCATCTCAGTACTTCCTCTCCTGAGGCTCCCATTTCGTGAAGCGCACGTCGGCTTTCGTCAGCTCGACACCGCCGTCCTTCCAGCGGGTGATCGAGTGGTGCATGAAGTTCTCGTCGTCGCGCGTCGGGAAGTCGTGCGGGCGCGCGTGGGCGCCGCGGCTCTCCTTGCGCGCGAGGCCGGCCGTGACCATGCACAGCGCGGTGTCGAGCATGTTCCCGAGCTCGATCGCCTGCGTGAGGTCGCTGTTGAAGACGTCGCCCTTGTCCTCGACCACGACGTTCTTGTATCGCTCGCGGAGGTCGTCGATGATCTCGATCTGCTTCGCCATCTGCTCTTCGCGGCGGAAGACGGCGAAGTTCTCGAGCATCGAGGTCCCGAGCTCCTCGCGGATCTGCCACGGGCGCTCGCCGTCGGAGCGGTCGAGGATCTCCCTGAGCTTCGACTCGGCGTCGCGCTCGGCGGACTCCGGCACCTCGATCGTCGTGTTCGAGAGCGCCCACTCCGCAGCCGAGCGCCCTGCGCGGCGGCCGAACGTGATCGTCTCCATGAGCGAGTTCCCGCCGAGGCGGTTCGCGCCGTGGATCGAGACGCACGCGCACTCGCCTGCGGCGTAAAGACCGGTCAGCTCGGTGGCGCCGTCGTTGTCGGTCGAGACGCCGCCCATGTGGTAGTGGGCGCCGGGCCGGACGGGGACGGGATCGTAGATGGGGTCGATGCCCGCGTAGACCATCGAGAGCTCGCGCGAGCCAGGGAGACGGTCGAGGATCTTCTCCGCGCCGAGATGCCGCATGTCGAGCATCACGCTGCCGTCGATGCCACGGCCCTCGTCGATCTCCGTCTGCTCGGACCGCGAGACGACGTCGCGCGAGGCGAGCTCGAGCGCGTTCGGCGCGTAGCGCTTCATGAAGCGCTCGCCGTCTTTGTTGATGAGGTACGCGCCCTCGCCGCGGCAGCCCTCGGTGAGAAGGATCCCGGTCGGGTAGAGCGTCGTCGGGTGGAACTGCATGAACTCCATGTCCTTGAGCGGAAGCCCGAGATGCAGCGCCATCGCCATCCCGTCGCCCGTGCAGGCGTACGCGTTTGTCGTGACGCGGTACTGCCGACCCGCGCCGCCCGTGGCGAGCACGACCGTTTTCCCGCCGACGGTCTTCAAGCCGCCGTGCATGAGGTCCCAGCAGACGACGCCCTGGCAGCGGCCGTCATTCTCGACGAGCTGCCACGCGAAGAACTCCTCGTAGACCGGGATGTCGCGCTTGCACACCTGCTCCCAGAGCACCTGGATGAGAACGTGGCCGGTAATGTCGGCCGCGAACACGGTGCGCGGCGAGCCGGCGGCGCCGAACGGGCGTTGCGCGAGCTTGCCGTCGTCGCGGCGGGAGAAGACCGCGCCCCAGTTCTCGAGTTGAATGATGTCTCCGGGCGCTTCCTGCGCGAAGAGCTCGATCGCGTCCTGGTCGCCGATGTAGTCGGAGCCCTTGACCGTGTCGTAGGCGTGGATCTCCGGGCTGTCGTCGGCGGCGTTTCCGAGGGCCGCGTTGATGCCGCCTTCCGCCGCTCCCGAGTGGGAACGGGTCGGGTGAATCTTCGAGATCATCGCGACGTCGGCGCCCGTGTCGAATGCCTCGATCGCGGCGCGCATCCCTGCGCAACCGGCCCCGACGACGAGCACGTCGTGCTTCGCGATCACGACGAATGACGCTAGCGCAATGGCCTGCGCCGTCGCGCCGGGAGCCGTCGTCACACAATCGCGACGAACACGGCACACAAACGACCGGTGGCAGCCACTTACAGGAGTGTCACGAACTCGTCGCGGAAGGTAGGCGCGTCTCGCCGCGCGTCGAAAGTCCCCTCGATGGACCTGCGCGCCGCAGCTGACCGCTTTCTCGAATCGCCGTCGCTCAGCGAGGGGACGCGACGCGCATACCGCGGGGACGTCGGCGAGTTCTGCGACTGGCTCGAGAAGCACCGGATCGCGCTCGAGCAGGTCGATATCCGTGTGCTCACCGAGTACGTGGCCTCGCTCGGCGAGCGGCGGACGCGGAAACTCGCGCCGACGACGATCTCGCGCAAGCTCGCCGCCGTGCGCGCCTTCCTTCGCCATGCACTCGGCCCGGAACGCGTCCCCGACGGACGGCTCGCGCCGCGCCGCCCGCGACGCCTGCCCGATGCGCCGACGTCGGCCGAGATCGAGCAGCTGCTAGCCGCGCTCGAAGGGGACGGCCCGATCGCGATCCGGAACCGCGCGCTCGTCGAGCTCGTCTACTCCGCGGGGCTCCGAAGCGCCGAGGCCGTCAGCCTCGATCTCGGCGACGTCGACTTCGAACAGGAGCTCGTCCACGTCCGTCACGGCAAGGGCGGCAAGGACCGCGTCGTCCCGCTCGGCGAGGAAGCACAGCACTGGCTCGCGCGCTACCTCCGCGACGCGCGGCCCGAGCTCGCAGCCGGCGCGAACGACGCATTCTTCATCTCCGTGCGCGGCCGCCGGCTCGATACGAGCACTCTGCGCCGCGTCGCTCCACACCCCCATCGGTTGCGTCACGCCTTCGCGACGCACCTGCTCGAGGGCGGCGCCGACCTCCGGACGATTCAGGAGCTACTCGGCCACAGCTCCCTCTCGACGACGCAGATCTACAGCCACGTCGACCCGCGCCACCTGCGTCGCGCGTACGACAGCGCGCATCCGCGCTCGTAGGCCAGCCACAATGCGCGCATGCGCGTCTCGGCCAAGGTGGACTATGCGCTCCGCGCGATGACGGAGCTCGCTGCGACCTCGCCGTCGCTGATGACGGCGGAGCAACTCGCGACGGCGCAGAAGATCCCGCCGAAGTTCCTCGAGAGCATCCTCGCCCAGTTGCGAAACGGCGGCCTCGTGGCGAGCCAGCGCGGCGCCGAAGGTGGTTACCGGCTCGCGAAGCCGCCGGCGGAGATCTCTATCGCCGACGTCATCCGCGAGCTCGAGGGGCCAATCGCGACTGTGCGTGGCGTCCGCCCTGACGAGCTGGAGTACGCCGGCCCGGCGATCCGCCTCCGCGACATCTGGCTCGAGCTTCGCGCCCAGATGCGCGGCGTCCTCGAGCAGACCACGCTTGCGGACCTCGTTCCAAAGACCTGACAAAGTCGCCCTTGCGGCATCGCTCTGCTTATGGCAATAATCTGCGCTAGCAATACCTACTAAATCGGTAGACAAGCCCAGGAAAGGCAGGCCTCCACCATGCGGAGATTCGTCGCGCTCACGTTCTTCATCCCCGTCTTCGTCCTAACCGGCGTCGCCGCCGCGGGCGGCACGACGATCAACCTCGTCGCCTTCTCGACGCCGAAGGCCGTGATGGGGACGCTCATCGCGAACTGGACGAACACTCCCGCAGGCTCGGGCGTCACGTTCACACAGTCATACAACTCGTCCAGCGTGCAGGCGAAGGCGATCATCGCCGGGCTGCCTGCCGATATTGCGTTCCTCTCGAACGCGCTCGACATCGACTCGCTCGTCAGCGCCGGTCTCGTCGCGAAGAACTGGGCGCAGGTGTCCCCGCAGGGCGGCATGGTCGCCAACTCGGTGGTCGCATTCGTGGTGCGGCCGGGGAATCCGAAGCACATCACCTCGTGGGCGGATCTGACCAAGCCGGGTGTCCAGGTCGTCACGCCGGACCCGTTCCCGTCGGGGGGCGCGAAGTGGAACATCCTCGCCGCCTACGGCGCGCAGCGGAAGATGGGCAAGAGTGACAAGCAGGCGACCGCGTACGTCCAGAAGCTCTTCCACAACGTCGTCCAGCAGGACCCGTCGGCGTCGACGGCCATGCAAACGTTCATCTCCGGCAAGGGCGACGTCCTTCTCACCTACGAGAGCGAGGCGTACAGCGCGCTCGCCGCGGGCAAGTCGCTGAAGATCATCATCCCGAAGCAGACGATGCTCATCCAGCTGCCGATGGTGGCCCTCAAGACCGCTCCCGCCAAGGCGAAGACGTTCATCAAGTACTGCCACTCGTACGAGGCGCAGAAGCTCTTCACACTCGCCGGCTACCGGCCGGTCATCGGGTCTGTGCTCAACAACAAGTCGCTGAAGGCTTGGAAGGCACGCTTCAACCCCGGCGGCCACCTGATTTTCCCGATCACCGACAAGATCTTCGGCGGCTGGTCGAAGGCGAGCTCGGTCTGGTTCGGCCAGAACGGCCGGATGGTGAAGATCGAGCAGGCGGTGGGAGGACCGACCAGTTAGCGCGATCGCGGCTGAGGTCGGTCGGAAGTCACGCCGGCTCGGCGCCGGCGGGAGGGCCACCACGGCTCTCTCGCTCGGCGCTGTCTCGACGTACCTGCTCGTCATCGTCCTCCTCCCCATCGCCGCGCTCCTCTGGGAGGCGCAGAAGGGGGGCACGGAGGGCTTCTGGCAGGCCATCTCGAACCCCGAGGCGGTTTCAGCCCTGGAGGTCACCTTCGGGGCGGCGTTCATCGTCACTGCGATCCAGGCCGTGCTGGGGCCGATCATCGCCTGGGTCCTCGTGCGCGACGACTTCCGCGGCAAGTCGCTCATCAACGCGGTGATCGACCTGCCGTTCGCGCTGCCGACGATCGTCGCCGGTCTGACGCTGCTCACGCTGTACGGCCCAACCTCGCCGGTTGGGCTCCACATCGCCTTCACGCGCGCCTCGCTCTTACTCGCGCTCTGCTACGTCACACTCCCGTTCGTCCCCCGTTCGGTTCAGCCCGTCCTGCTCGAGCTCGACACGGAGATGGAAGAGGCGGCGCGGTCGCTCGGAGCGGGCGGGTTCACCGTCTTCCGGAAGATCCTGCTGCCGAACCTCACCCCCGGCATCCTGTCGGGCTGTGTCCTCGTGTTCGCCCGCGCACTCGGCGAGATCGGCGCCGTCATCGTCATCACGGGAAACCTGCCGTACCGCACCGAGACCGCGTCGGTCCTGATCTTCAACCAGATCAACGACGGCTACACGAACACCGCGTCGGCCCTCGCCGTCGTCCTTCTCGTCGCGGCTTTCGTCTCGCTCCTCGGCTTCGGAGCCATCCGCTTCTTCTTCACGAGGCACGAGCGTGCTTAAGCGCTACGGGCTCAGGGCGGTGGCGTTCGGCTACCTCCTCTTCATACTTTTCGTCCCGCTCGGGACGATTGTCTACCGCGCGCTCCAGAGCGGCCTCGAACCGGTCTGGCAGACGCTCTCCGATCCGAACACGATCCACGCATTCAAGGTGACGCTGATCGCGGCGGCCATCGCCGTGCCGTTGAACACCGTTTTCGGGATCCTCTGCGCGCTCTTGATCGTGCGACGCCGCTTCCCGGGCAAGGGCCTGCTGAACGCCTTCATCGACCTCCCGCTCGCGATCTCGCCCGTCGTCATTGGGCTCGCCCTGTATCTCCTCTACGGCCGGCTCGGCTGGTTCGGCAGCTGGCTGACCGCACACGGGATCCAATTCCTGTTCGCCCTGCCGTCCATCGTGCTCGCGACGGTCTTCGTCTCCGTCCCCTTCGTCGCGCGCGAGGTGATCCCGACGCTGCGCGAGCTCGGCACCGAGCAGGAGCAGGCCGCCGCGACCCTCGGCGCGACGCGCTGGCAGCGATTCTGGCGGATCACACTGCCCTCGATCCGCTGGGCGATCGTCTACGGCGTCGTCCTCACGACCGCGCGCGCTATCGGCGAGTACGGCACGGTCGCGGTCGTCTCCGGCGGAATCATCGGGAAGACGGAGACGGCGACAACCCTCGTCGAGCAGCTCATCCAGAACTTCGACTACGCCGGCGCGTATGCGGTGTCGCTTGTCCTCGCGACCATCGCCGTCGTCGTGCTCGTAGCCCTGACACTCATACAACCGAGGGAGGCAGGCCACTAGATGTCGATCGAAGTCCGCAACATCACGAGACGGTTCGGAGATTTCCTCGCCGTCGACGACGTCTCGCTCGAGATCCCGGACGGATCGCTGACGGCCGTGCTCGGTCCGAGCGGCTCGGGCAAGTCGACCCTGCTGCGGATCATCGCCGGTCTCGAGTGGCCCGACTCCGGCGAAGTGCTTCTCGCAGGGAAGGACGCGACCGGCGTGTCCCCGCAGAACCGCGACGTCGGCTTCGTCTTCCAGCATTACGCGGCGTTCAAGCACATGACCGTCCGCGACAACGTCGGCTTCGCGCTGAAGATTCGCAAGCGGCCGAAGCAGGAGATCCGCGAGCGCGTCGACGAGCTCCTCGATCTCGTCCAGCTGGCGGGCTACGGGGACCGGTATCCCCACAAGCTCTCAGGTGGCCAGCGGCAGCGGATGGCGCTGGCCCGGGCGCTCGCCGCGAAGCCGCGCGTCATGCTCCTCGACGAGCCGTTCGGCGCGCTCGACGCCCGCGTGCGAGCCGAGCTCCGCGACTGGCTTCGCCGCCTGCACGAGGAAGTGCACGTCACGACCGTGTTCGTGACGCACGACCAGGAGGAGGCGATGGAGGTCGCCGACCGCGTTGCCGTGCTCAACCATGGCCGCCTCGAGCAGGTCGGCAGCCCCACCGAGCTGTACGACGACCCGGCGTCGGAGTTCGTCCTCCGCTTCCTCGGCGACGCGTTCAAGCTCGGCGACGGCTTCGTCCGCCCGCACGAGATCACGCTCGGGCGGTTCCCGTCGGACGACGCCGTCGAGGTCGAGATCGAACGCCTCGTCGTCGTCGGCGCGGACACGCGGATCGAGCTCGTCGACGGAAGTGGGGAGCGGATGACCGCGCGACTCCGCCGTGAGGACGTCGACCATCTCGAGCTCGTGCCGGGCGAAATCGTCTGGGCGACACCCGAGCACTCCCGCAGCGTCCCCACTCCCTAGACTCCTCGTTCGTGTCGACCGCCGCGGCCACCGCTGTCGCCTTCGCGGTCGCTGCTGCTCTCTCGTTCCGGGTTCCACGGCGCCTCCGCGTGCTGCTCGTCGTCGCCGTGCTCGTCGTGCCGATCGCCCTTGCAGCGCCGAAGTTCGTCCGCGCGGAACGGCGCGAGGCGACACGAGCCCGGACGTCGGCACAGGCGCCGGTCTACTCCACCCCGCCGCCGTTCAGGTGGCGGAAGGCGAATCCGAAGCTGATCGCCGGGGTCGTCGAACACGTTCCCGCGCACGAGTCCGTCTCCATCGTGAACGGGAATCTCGAGACCGGCTGGACCCGGTGGCTTGCCTATTCGATTGCGCCGCGCCAGCTGACGAATGTCCCGGCGCGCTGGACGATCGTGTTCGATGAGACGCCGGCGCAGGCCGGGCTCCATCCCGCGCACGCGTGGGAGTACCGCCATGACTGGCTGGTCGAGCGCTGATGCACGTCGCGGGGGCTCTGCTCGCGATACTCGCCTTCGCGCCGCTCGGCGTCGGCGTGCTCCTGCTCGCGGGGGCGTGGCGGCTCGCGGCCGGCGTCCTTCGCGCAGGGATCGCGCTCTTCGTGGGACTCGCCGCGGGCGCGGTTGCGCTACCGCCGCTCCTCTACGTCGGCCTTTCACCGACGCTGCCTGTCGTGCTCCTGCTCGGCGGGCTCGTCCTCGGCGCGGGAGTGATCGTGGCGAGGCGCCGCCCGCGGCGCAGCGTCGACGAGCCCGTCCGGATTGGCCCGCTCGGGCTGCTCGTCATCGCCGCCCCCGTCGGGCTGCTCGCCGTCGACCGTGTCCAGACCCGAATTACGAACTACGACGCGTGGTCGATCTGGATGCTCAAGGCGAGGCTGATGTACAGCGACGGCGGCTGGTTCCTCGGCGCGCTCGACCGCCGCGCCTTCGCGCTACAGGCGATCGCGCCACCCGTGCATCGCGAGTACCCGATCGGCGTTCCGGCCCTCGCCGCCGCAGTGATGCACGGCTCGCGCGGGAATGTCCCGGACGCGGCGCTTCTCTACCCCGTGCTGCTCGCCGGCTTCGCGTTCGTGATCTGGCTCGTGCTGAGACGTCGGGTGCCGCTGTTGCCGCTCCTCGGCGGGCTCTCGCTCGTTCTCTGGCTCCCGATGACCCGCGAGCTCACGCTCGCTGCCACCGGCGATCTGCCGCTCGGCGTGTTCTTCGTCTCAGCGGCGCTACTCCTCGGGGTCTGGCTCGTCGAGGAGACGCCCGGCGCGCTTCCGCTTGTCGCCCTGCTCGGCGCAGCCGCGCTCGCGTGCAAGCGCGACGCGATCGCAGACTGCGCGGTCCTCGCGGTCCTCGCCCTCTTCGAGACGGCGCGACTCCGGCGCCCCGACCTCGCGCGGCGTGTCGCTCTAGCGCTCCTCCTCATGTTCCTCACGATCGGCCCGTGGCGCGTGTACGTCGCCGTCCACCACATCCGTAACCAGGACGTCGGGATCGGGAACGGCCATCTCTCGAGCAACCTCCACCACGTCGGCTTCATCGTCAGCCGGCTCTGGGACTTCCTCGTCGGTCACGGCTACCTCGGCGTCGCCCCGCTCGCGGCGGCCGCGGCGGCGCTCGCACTGGCGCGAACGAGACAGTGGCGGCTGCCCGTCTCCGTGCTCGTCTTCGTCGCGGCGCTCTTCTCGGCGTTCGTCCTCGTCTACCTCGACGCGACCGCATCTCTCCCGTACCTCGTCCACTACTCCGGGGATCGGGTCGTCTTCCCGCTCTGCCTCTTCTCCGCGTCGGTGCTGCCGCTCCTGCTCGTGCGGGCGTTCCGGGCAGGCGCCGACCCGTAGATCCCGAAGTACGAAGGTCGGTGGACAAGGCCGTCGACTCGTTCCTCGCGCTTTCCGCAGCGCGGCTCGCGCCGCGCACCGTGGAGGCGTACCGCCGTGACCTCAACCACGTCGCCGCGTGGCTCGAGCGCTCGCCGGTGACCGCGAGCGCTGACGACCTCGCCGCGTACGTCGCGCAACTCCGCGCCGACGGGATGGCCGCGACGACGATCGCGCGCCGCCTTGCCGCGATCCGCTCCTTCTTCCGTCACCAGGTGCTCGTCGGAGCGCGGGACGACAACCCCGCGGCGCAGGTCGAACTGCCGAAGCGCCGCCGCGCGCTTCCGCGCACCCTCTCGCCCGGGGAAGTCGAGCGGCTCCTCGACGCCGCCACAGGGACGACACCGCTCGCAATGCGCAACCGCGCGCTCGCGGAGGTTCTCTACGGCGGCGGGCTGCGCGTGAGCGAGGCGGTCGGCCTGGATAAGAACTCGGTCGACCTCGAGAACCGGTTCGTCCGCTGCATCGGTAAGGGAAACAAGGAGCGGATCGTCCCGATCGGGCGCCCGGCTGCCGACGCGCTGCGGCGTTACCTCGCGCACGACCGAGCGCACCTCGAGCGCCAGCCGCGGCCGGAGCTCTTCCTCAACGCGCGAGGCGGGCCGCTCACGCGCGCGGGCGTCTTCCTCATCCTCCGGCGGCTCGCCGAGAAGGCGGGCCTCGAGCCGGGCCGCGTCCACCCGCACCTCCTCCGCCACTCGTTCGCAACGCACCTGCTTGAGGGCGGCGCAGATCTCCGCGCCGTGCAGGAGATGCTCGGCCACGCCGACCTCGCGACGACCGAGCTCTACACGCACGTGTCCGACCGCCGGCGCAGGGAGCTGTACTTCCAGGCACATCCGCACGCGCGCCGCAAGAGCGCGGCGACCGGCCCCCGCAGCGCTCCGTAGACTCGCCCGGTGCGCATGCCTTCGCGGGTCGACGGCCGCAGGACGCTGTTCGTCGCGATCGCGGCGGCGTTCGGGGTCGTATGGATCTACCTGGCGCTCCGGGCGGACGTGCTCGCGTTCACCTCGGACGAGGCGATCTCCTTTCGCATCTTCCACGGATTCGTCGGGGCCGCGGGACGAGCCAACAACCAGCTCCTGAACACGGTTCTCATGCAGTGGAGCCAAGATCTGTTCGGGGAGAGCGAGCTCGCGCTTCGCCTGCCGAACCTCCTCGCGTTCGGCCTCTACGCCGCGGGCTCACTCGCGATGCTCGCGAGCCTGCGGCGTCGACCGGCCATCCTGCTCGGCGCGGCCTTGCTCCTCGCCGACCCGTTCCTGCTCGACTTCTTCGGCCTCGCTCGCGGCTACGGGCTCAGCCTCGCCTTCGCGGCCGTCGCGCTCGGGGCGCTCGCCACTCGCACGCGCAGCTGGGTTCGCCCCGTGCTCGTCTGCGGGGCCGTAGTCGTCTCGTTCTACGCGAACTTCGCCTCGCTCAACCTCGTGCTCGGCGTTCTCGCGGCCCTCGGGCTCGAGATGTTGTGGCATCTGCGACGCCGACAGCTCCGTGCGCTCGCAACGGCCGCGCCGCTCGTTGTTGCGGCGGCGCTACTCGTGCCCGGCGTGATCCGGCTCCGCTGGCTGCAACGGACGCACAAGCTCTACTACGGAGGCCACACAGGATTCCTCCACGACACCGTGCGGTCGTTGCTCGAGGGCGTCGGGTACAGGTACGCAGCGCCTCCGGCGTGGCTCACGGGGCCGGAGATCGCCGTTGTCGTCGTCGCTGTCGCGGCCTGCGCCTGGTCGGCGTACTGCGGAGTCACGCAGCGGCGCTGGGGACTCGGCCAGCAGACTGCGCTCGCGCTCGGCATCGCCGTCGCGGCAGCGGAAGTAGAGGCGACCGCGCTCCACACGCTGTATCCGCTGAACCGCACGGCCCTGAGCTACGTCCTTCTCTTCGCCGCCCTCGTCGCGGGAGCCGCCGACGACCGAGTGGCAACCGCGGCACGTGCGCGCGTCACGCGCACGGTGGCGCTCGTCTCCGCCGTCTGCGCCGCTGCGGCTGCCGCCAATCTCGCGTATCACGCAAACCTGCGCTACACGCCGGCGTGGCACTACGACGCGTCGTCCCGGCAGGTGATCGACGCAGCGATCGCCTACGAGCACGCTCATCCGCGCCAGGGAAAGTGGCGCCTGATCAGCGGCTTCCCGCGCAGCCACGCGCTCGACTACTACCGCATCCGCTTCCACCTCACGTGGCTGGAGCCGATGACGCGAGCTCCCGTCTCGAGCCTCCGCGGCGACCTCTACGACGTTAGCGACGCGAGCCTCTCGCAGCTGCCGCCCGGCACGAAGCTGATCGCGCGCTTCCCGGAGACGAACAGCGAGTTGCGCGCGCGCTAGGTGCGCGGATCCGATCGGGACAGGCGGGAGTTGTACGTCCACGCATGCACATCGATCCGCAAGTCGTACTCGTCGTCGTGACGACACTCGGTGCGGGCTGGCTGATGATGGCCGCCGGCGTCGAGAAGAACCTCCTCGAGCGTCGCCGCCAGCGCCGCCTCTGCCCGTCGTGCGGGCGCGAGATCGTCGCGCGCGTCTGTACGACCTGCGCCGGGTAAAACTTACTTGGCTCACCCGATCGGCTTGTGTCGATGACTCATCGCGAGGCATACGCTAGATGCCTCGCCACCGTCGTATTCGCAAGATCGGAGAGCCGATAGTGCCGCTGCCCCAAAGCTACGTCAAAGGAGTTGTATTCATCGGCCGGGATCGACCAGGCAAGCCGTCGAGAATCTCGGCTACGGGGTTCCTTGTCACCGTAGACACGCCCGTGATGGCCCATCCCTACGTCGTCACGGCGGCCCACGCTGTCGAGGGTTCCGATCAGACGTTCGTTCAGCTCGCGGACAATGAGGGCGTCTACAACATGAACGTTCCGGAGTGGATCGTCCATGGCAAACACGATGTCGCGGTCGCGCCTATCGAGATCGACTCGGATGACGATGTCGTGTTCACGGGGCTCGACCAATTCATCGACGAGCCGGATGCGCTCGGTGACCGATTTGGGCCGATCGAACTTGGTGACCCCGTGTACTTCCTCGGCCTGCTTGGAAAGATCCCGGCCATGGTCCAGGACAACATCCCAATCGTCCGCACCGGGTTCCTTGGCGCCCTGTGGCAGGAAGATGTTCCGGTCAAGCGGACGCCGCACGACGAGACCAAGTTCATTACCGCGCACCTGATTGACTGCCGCTCATTCGCCGGCTTCAGCGGGTCGCCCTGTTACCTCCAGAAAGAGCGCGTCAGTGTGCATCCCGGCAATCCTCCAACGATCGGGATGGAGTGGCGAACCCTCCTGTTCGGACTCATCGGCGGGCATTTCGACGATTGGACGGGCACACAACGGGCCGATGTGATCGGGGAGGAGAACACCTACTCCGTTAGCGACGACATCCTCGCTCCCGTGAGTACCGGAGTCGGCTATGTGATTCCAGCCGAGTACATCCGCGAGACCTTGATGCGAGAGGAGTTGGTGCAAATGCGCGACGTTGATGAGGATGCTGCGGAAGCCATGAAGCGCCGCGAGGACGAACGCAACGCAGCTGTCGAGGACTCAATGCCTTTAGGGGATGAGTCGGAGTTCGACCGCTTCGACAGCTTGGGCTAGCGTTTCGCCGCGGCCTTGCGCTTGAGCTCTTGGGCGATCGTCGCTGCCGCGCGGCGGAGATCCGCGTTCTCCTCATCGTCGGCGGCAGTCCCCTCGAGGAGGACGACCGTCTCCCGCTGCGGCGAGCCGTTCTTCAGCGCGAGAACTGCGAGCCGGCGCACGGCGGCGTTCTCGTCGGAGTCGGACAGCATCTTGTGGAGGATCGGCCGCACCGAGTTGACGGAGCTCGGATGGTCGCGGGACAGGAGCTCGATCGACAGGAGCGCCGAGCCGCGCGCCGCGGGGCTCGAGTCGTCGAGACCGCGTCGCAGCAGTTCCTCCTTCGCGCGCCAACGGAACATCCCGATGGCCCGGAACGCGAGCGCCCGCTCGCGGAAGTCCTGGCTGCGCGCCTGCGACTCGAGCTCGTCGCCCCACTCGGTACGCAGATCTCCGAGCTCGCGCGCCTTCCCGGTCGCCCAGAGCTCTTCGGCCTGCGCCGCTGCCTCCGCCAGAGTCACTGCCGGAGCCTAACGACGGCGAGACAGCGCACCGTCAGTTAAAGCGGGAGGGGTCGCCCGGGCAGCCGCACCCTTGCCCATCGGCCGAGAGTAGGCGCTTCGCTACGCTCGCCCGCGATGGCGCACCGCGTAGTTCTCATCCCGGGCGACGGCACGGGGCCTGAGCTCACTGAGGCGACGCGGCGCGTTCTCGAGGCGACAGGGGTCGAGTTCGAGTGGGACGTCCAAGAGGCCGGCGCCGACGTGATGGACAAGCACGGGGGCAATCCGCTGCCTCCCGAGGTCCTCGACGCGATCCGCGACGCGGGCACCGCGCTCAAGGGCCCGATCACGACACCCGTCGGCGGCGGCTTCCGCTCGGTCAACGTCGCGCTCCGCAAGGAGCTCGACCTCTACGGCCAGATCCGCCCGTGCAAGAGCTACCCCGGCGTGCGCACGCGCTTCGACGACGTCGACCTGATCATCGTCCGCGAGAACACCGAGGACCTCTACGCGGGCATCGAGTACGGGGAAGGCACCGAGGCGGCGACCGAGCTCATCGCCTGGATGAAGGCGCGCGGCGGGAAGCTCCGCCACGACGACGCCGGCATCTCGATCAAGCCGATCTCCATCACCGGCACGCGCCGCATCTTCGAGTTCGCGTTCGACTACGCCCGCAAGAACGGCCGCAGGAAGGTCACCTGCGTCCACAAGGCCAACATCATGAAGTTCACCGACGGCCTCTGGCTGCGCGTCGCGCGCGAGGTCGCCGAAGAGAATTCCGACATCGATTTCGACGACCGGATCGTGGACAACATGTGCATGCAGCTCGTGCAGCGGCCGGAGGAGTACGACATGCTCGTCCTTCCGAACCTCTACGGCGACGTGCTCTCGGACCTGTGCGCCGGGATGATCGGCGGGCTCGGCGTCGCACCCGGCGCGAACTACGGCGAGACGTGCGCCGTCTTCGAGCCGACCCACGGCTCCGCCCCGAAGTACGCGGGCCAGAACAAGGTCAACCCGATCGCGCAGATGCTGTCGGGCGTCCTCATGCTCCGCCATCTCGACGAGCGCGAAGCGGCCGACCGCATGGAGAGCGCGATCGCCGCCGTCATCGCCGAGGGGAAGAGCGTGACCTACGACATGAAGCCGAGCCGCGACGACCCGACCGCTGTCGGTACGAGCGAGGTCGCGGACGCGCTCATCGAGAAACTGGAGGCTGAGGTACCGGCATGAGCAGGAGACGCAAGATCACCGTCGTTGGGGCAGGGAACGTCGGCGCGACGTGCGCGCAAGTCCTCGCGACCCGCGACTACGCAGACGTCGTCCTCGTCGACATCAAGGAAGGCCTGCCGCAGGGCAAGGCGCTCGACGTCAACCAGATGGGCGCCGTGCTCGGCTACGAGCCGAACTGCACCGGCTCGAACGGCTACGAGGAGTCCGCCGGATCCGACGTCGTCGTGATCACAGCCGGCCTCCCCCGCTCGCCGGGCATGTCCCGCGACGACCTCGTCCAGACGAACGAAAAGATCGTCGGATCCGTCACCGAGCAGGTCGTCGCGCAGAGCCCCGACGCGATCCTCATCGTCGTCTCCAACCCGCTCGACGCGATGTGCCACGTCGCGAAGAACGTCTCCGGCTGGGCGAAGGAGCGCGTCTTCGGGATGGCCGGCATCCTCGACACCGCCCGGTTCTCGACCTTCATCTCGTGGGAGACCGGCTCGTCCGTGAAGGACGTGCAGGCGATGGTGCTCGGCGGCCACGGCGACCAGATGGTCCCCGTCGTCTCCGCGACGACCGTCGGCGGCATCCCGCTCCGCAAGCTCGTCTCGGAGGAGAAGATCCAGGCGATGGTCGAGCGCACTGCGAAGGGCGGCGGCGAGCTCGTCAACCTCATGGGCACGTCGGCCTGGTACGCGCCGGGCGCGGCGGCCGCGCAGATGGTCGACTCGATCATGCTCGACGAGAAGCGCGTCCTCCCGTGCACAGCGTACCTCGAGGGCGAGTACGGCATCGACGGCCTGTACATGGGCGTCCCGTGCAAGCTCGGCCCCGGCGGGATCGAGGAGATCGTCGAGCTCGACCTCTCCGACGAGGAGACGGCGGCGCTGAAGGCGAGCTCCGACGCGGTGCGCGAGGTCGTCGGCGTCCTCTCGACCTAACGCGGCGAACGCGCTCGTCGGAACGCACCGGACCGCCCGGCGGCTCGACGTGTCCAGCAGGGACAGGTCCGGTACCCGGTACCGGACGTGTCCGGAAGCGTCACTCCTGATTCCTAGGGGCCGCTCCGCGGAACGTGGCGACCAAGCCGTTCGCTAACCATGGCCATGTCCTGAACGGCCATGTCCGGTACCTGCTACCGGACGTGTCCGAAGGGGCCAATGCGCCGAGCGGGCGCGTTGAGGGCAGAAACGCCGCGAGCGTCACGGGTGGGCGTCGTGTGCGCGTCACGAATGGCGCACCCGTGTCAACAGCCGCGCCGGCTTCCGCGGCTAACCTCCGCGCGTGGATCTCGGGCTGAAGGGCCGCACGGCGCTCGTCTGCGGCGCTTCGTCCGGACTGGGCCTCGCGAGCGCGGAGGCGCTCTCGGAGGAAGGCGCAAATGTCGTCCTCTTCGCGCGCCGGGCCGACGAACTCTCCGAGCACGCGGCGCGTCTCGGTGGCGTCGCGGTCGCCGGGGACGTCACCGAGGACGCGGATCTCGAGCGTGCCGTCGCGACGGCGGTGGATCGCTTCGGCGGCCTCGACGTCCTCGTCTGGAACGGCGGCGGCCCGCCGCTCGGCGGCGCGCTCGACGCCGATCCGGAGTCGCTCGATGGCGCGTACCGCCTCCTCCTCCGCCCCGCCGTCACACTCGTCCGGCACGCGCTGCCGTACCTGGAGAAGAGCGCCGGCGGACGGATCATCGCCGTCAGCTCGCTCGCCGCCCTCGAGCCGACGACTCACCTCGCGCTCTCGAACACGTTCCGACCCGCGCTCATCGGCTGGCTCAAGACGCTGAGCCGCGAGGTCGGCCCGAAGGCGATCACGGTCAACTGCGTCGCCCCGGGCCGCGTCGCCACCCCGCGCCTCGATCACCTCTACCCCGGCGGCCCGACGCCCGAGTCACTCGACGCGATCGCGCTGCGGCGCTGGGGAACGCCGCGCGAGTTCGGCGACGTCGTGTGCTTCCTCGCCTCCGACCGCGCGCGCTACGTCACAGGACAGACGATCGTCGTCGACGGGGGCCTTCAGCAGGCGCTGTTTTGAGAGGGGGCATCACTTCGTTCCGCCTCGGCATCGGCCTCGTCTTCGTGCTCGTCGTGATCTTGCTGATCCTCCAGAGGAAACCTGCCGGGTACTACCTCCTCGAGCCCGATATCGCGCACCCCGTCGCGCCGCTCGTCCACGTCGCCGGCGGCAAGCCGGCGAAAGGCGGCGGCGACCTCTACTTCGTCGATGTCCAGGAGGAGCAGCCAAGCAAGCTCCACGACGCTTTCCAGTGGCTCGACCCGTACCCCGCGCACTCATGGCGCGTGAAGCCCTCGACTCTCATCCCGCCGGGATCGACGGGCTCGGCCTTCGTCGCGGCGGAGCTCCGCGAGATGGCCACTTCGCAGCAGACCGCCGCCGCGGTCGCGCTCCGCTACCTCGGCTATCACGTCGGCATCGACCCGAACGGCGTGCTCGTGAACCAGATCATCCTCGGGACGGACGCCGCAGGGAAGCTGCAGCCGACCGACGTGATCGTCGCCGTGAACGGCAAACCGACACCACTGGTCAGCGATCTCCAGGCCGTCATGGCCAAGGTGAAACCGAAGCAAGCGGTGACGCTCCGAATCCTGCGCGGGAAGTCCACCGTCACCGAGCGAATCCGGACGGTCAACGACGGAGGTCGAGCGCTTATCGGTTTCACGCCGGCGCAGTCGGCGGATATCAAGCTCCCCCGTAAAGTTGCGATCGATTCCGGCAACATCGGCGGGCCGTCAGCCGGACTCGCGTTCACCCTCGAGGTGCTGCGCCGGCTCGGCCTGAACGTCACGCACGGCTACCGCGTCGCGGCGACCGGGACGATCGGGCTCGACGGCTCCGTGGGCCCGATCGGGGGCATCTCGCAGAAGACGTGGGGCGTCCGCGACGCGGGTGCGCAGGTCTTCCTCGTTCCGGCCGGTCAAAATGCGCGACGTGCCCTGAACCTCGCCGGCCCGAACCTCAAGGTCATCCCGGTCAGCTCGCTTACGCAGGCGTTGGCCGCGCTCGCGGCATTGCCCAAGTTGCCGCAGAAATAGGAAGGAAATTCGTCAGTTTTCGTGTTCGGCAACGGCCACGCGGCCGCCGGGCGGTCGTATTATCGCTAGTCGCCGCCAGCCCCCTGAGCGAACACATGAGCAAGCGTCCCACTCCCACCTGCCACGACTGTTACTTCGGCCGCGCCGGCCTTTGCGCGCTGGCCGGAGAAGCGATCTGTCCGACGTTCCGGGCCGTCTCGAGCAAGCTCGCGCCCCCGCCGCAGCCGCGGCTCGTACCGCGCACGCAGGCCGCCGCATAGACGCGCGTTAGAGTCGGAGGCGTGCGTTTCCTGCGCCGTCCGCACATCAACGAGAGCCGCCTGTTCTACGTCTGGCTCGTCCTTTTGGCGCTCCTGGTGGCCTACGCGGTCGCGTTCGTCCTCGAGAACGGAAACTCGGTCTCGGTGCGCTTCGTCTTCGGGACGACGCACGTCTCGCTGATCTGGGTGATTCTCCTCGCGCTCGCCGTCGGGCTCGTAGGCGGGCTGCTGCTCGCCGCGCTAGAGCGACGCAGGCGTCTCAGCTCGCACCAGCGACGCCAGCCGGGCGACACCGTCTGAGATCTCGTCCGGCGAGACGAAGCTGAACGCGAGCCGCAGCGAACGCTCGCCCTTCTTGCCGCCGGGGTAGAAGTCGCTTCCCTTCACGAAGCTCACGCCTGCCGTCTCTGCCTGCGACAGCAGCTCCGCGCTCGACGGGCCGGAGGGAAGGTCGACCCACACGAAGTAGCCGCCGTCGGGCCGTGTCCATGTCACGTCCTCGGGCATCTCCCGCTCGAGCGCTGCGAGCATCGCGTCGCGCCGGTCCCGCAGGAGCTCGTTCACGCGCTCGAGGTTCGGCTCGAAGCTGCCGCGGGTGCAGAACTCGAGCACCGTCGCCTGCGAGAGGTACGGCGGCGAGATGTACGTCGAGGTCGCGAGCGCCTCCAACTCGGCGGCGAGATCCGCCGGCAGGACGAACCAGCCGACGCGCAGACCGGGCGCGACCGTCTTCGAGAACGACGAGCAGTACGCCGTCGCCCCGCCCGAGAGGTCGAACACGCTCGGCAGCGCGTCGCCTTCGTAGCGGACGAGGCCGTACGGGTCGTCTTCGAGCACGAGCAGGCCACGCTCCGCAGCGAGCTCGGCGAGTCGGCGGCGGCGCCCCTGCGACATCGTCCGCCCGCTCGGGTTCTGGAACGTCGGGATCGTGTAGAGGAACGCGAACTCGCCGTCCGGCAGCTCGTCGGGGACAAGCCCCTCGTCGTCCATCGGGACGGTCACGACGTCGGCGCCAAGCCGCGCGAGGATCTTCAGCGGCCGGTCGTACGTCGGCGCCTCGACGAGCACGCGTGTGCCGGGCTTCACGAGGTGCTCGGCGAGGAAGACAAAGCCCTGGAGCGAGCCGCTCGTGATGAGGATCCGCGACGGCTCGACGCCGTGGCGCGCGGCGAGCTCCTCCCGCAGGGGCCCGTAGCCGCCGCCGGGGCCGTAGGAGAGGATCGTCCGGCCGTCGCGCTCGAGCGCGGCGCGCGCGCAGTCGGCGAGCTCGTCGACCGCGAGACACTCGGGTGCCGGCACGCCGCGAGCGAACGAGATCACTTCAGGCGCGCCGCGACCATCTGCGCGACTTCGGTCGGCGTCGTGCCGACCTCGATGCCGCGCGCCTCGAGCGCTTCCTTCTTTCCAGCGGCCGTGCCCGAGGAGCCGGAGATGATCGCGCCGGCGTGGCCCATCGTCTTGCCGGGCGGCGCGGAGAACCCGGCGATGTACGCCAGCACCGGCTTGGTGACGTGCTCGGCGACGAACGCCGCGGCCTTCTCCTCTTCGTCTCCCCCGATCTCGCCCACGAGCACGATGAGTTCCGTCTGCGGATCGGCCTCGAACTTCGCGACGACGTCGATGAACGAGGAGCCGACGACGGGATCGCCGCCGATGCCGACGATCGTCGAGTTGCCGAGGCCGAGCTGCGTCAGCTCGTGGCCGATCTGGTACGTGAGCGTGCCCGAGCGCGAGACGAGGCCGACGCTTCCCGGGGTGAAGATCTCGGCGGGGATGATCCCCGCGTTCGCCTTGCCCGGCGAGAGGACGCCCGGGCAGTTCGGGCCGATCATCGTCACGTCCTTCGACCTGAAGTACGTGTACGCGCGGAGCATGTCGTGGGCCGGGATGTGCTCGGTGATGCAGATCACGGTGCCGATCCCCGCGTCAACCGCCTCGTAGATCGAATCGACCGCGAAGCGGGCCGGGACGAAGATCAGAGAGGTGTTCGCGCCGGCCTTGGCGACAGCGTCGGCCATCGTGTCGAAGACGGGCACGCCCTCGACGTCCTGGCCGCCTTTGCCCGGCGTGACACCGGCGACGAGGTTCGTCCCGTACGCCTTGTTGCGGAGGCCGTGGAAGCGGCCCTCCGAGCCGGTAAGGCCCGCGACGACGAGGCGCGTGTCGTTGTCGACGATGATCGCCACTAGCTCTTCACGCCTTTCAGGATCACGGTCGGGAGGTCGAGGCGTCCGTCGCGGACACGGTCGGCGAGGAGCTCGGCGACGCGCACGCGATCCTCGTCCGGCGTCTCGGTGCGGTCGAGCCAGTCCGCAAAGTCGGTGTCGCGCACCATCGTCGTCTCGTCGGCAATCTCGAGGCCAGCGGCCGCACAAAACTCGTGCCACTCGGCGACGGAGTAGTTGCGGACGTGGCTCGGGTCGCGGAGCCGGTCGGCCTCCTCCGCGCCCTCGCTCGTAAACGTGTTGTCTTCAATCACGACTCGATCGCGCGCGACGCGGGCCATCTCCTTGACCGCCGCTAGCGCATCGGGGAAGTGATGCGCAGCGATGCGGCACGCGACGACGTCGAAGCTCGAGTCGGCGAACGGGAGATGATCGGCGGGCGCGACGACATCCGGCTGCATGCCCGGCGCGGCGTCGACGGTCACGACCTCGGCGCCGGCCTCGCGCAGCCGCCGCGCGACATGGCCGCCGCCGGTCGCGACGTCGAGGACGGTCACTCCCGCTCCCGGCTCGCACCACTCGACGACGAGATCGAGATCGTCCCCCGACGCATGCGTCTGGCTCGCGCGGTACGACTCGGCGCGCTCGTTCCAGATGTCCGTCATTTCGCCAGCTCCACCGCGCGCCGCGCTCCGTCGAGCATCGTCGCCTCGGGATGGATGTTCTCGCGGCCCGCATCGGCGAGGATCTGGCGACCCTCGACGGCGTTCGTCCCGTCGAGCCGCACGACAATCGGATACGTCATGCCGAGCCGGTCGAGCGCCTCGAGGATCCCGCGCGCGACCTCGTCGCAGCGCGTGATGCCGCCGAAGATGTTGAAGAAGATGGACTTCACCTGCGGGTCGCGGGTGATCACCTCGAGCGCGTCGACAACGCCTTCCGCGCTGCCGCCGCCGCCGAGGTCGCAGAAGTTCGCGGGCCGGCCGCCGACGTGCGCGACAACGTCCACCGTGGACATGCCGAGCCCCGCGCCGTTCGCGAGCACGCCGACGTCACCGTCGAGCTTCACGTACGTCACGTGCTTCTCCCGCGCGAACGTCTCGATCGGATCGGCGGCACTCGTGTCGCGCCACTCCGCGATGTCGGGATGGCGGGCGAGCGCGCTGTCGTCCACCGTGAACTTCGAGTCGAGCGCCTTGACCTCGCCGTCGGGCGTGACGATGAGCGGGTTGATCTCGCAGAGCATCGCGTCGAACTCGACGAACGCGGTGTAGAGCTTCTCGACGATCGCCGCGATCTGCTTCTGCTCGGAGGGATCCTCGACCTTGCCGCCGTAGACGAGCCGCCGCCCAATCCACGGCTGGAAGCCCTCGAGCGGATCGACGTGGAGCCGGACGAGCGCGTCGGGGTTCTCCTCGGCGACCTGCTCGATCTCGACGCCGCCCTGCGTCGTGAACATGAAGAGCGGCTTCTTCACGCCGCGGTCGAACGTGACCGAGAGGTAGTACTCCTTCGCGATGTCGGAGGCCTTCTCGATCCAGAGCTTGTGGACAATGTGGCCGTTGATGTCGAGGCCGAGGATGTCGCGCGCCTTTGCCTCGGCGTCGGCGGGGTCGTCGGCGAGCTTGACGCCGCCGGCCTTGCCGCGCCCGCCGGTCAGCACCTGAGCCTTGACGACGACGGGGCCGCCGATCTCCTCGGCCGCCTTGCGCGCCTCCTCGGGAGTCGTCGCGAGGCGCCCCTCCGAGACGGGGATCCCGACCCGGTTGAAGAGCTCCTTGCCCTGGTACTCGTAGAGATCCACCGGCGCCGGACACTAGCGGCGCGACGCCGGTGGACCGTGCAGTACCTCAGCCGACCGGGCGGACGTCTCCCGATTTGGCAGTTTCCAGCGCGACTGCCGGGCTCGGGTCATAGATCTCGATCTCGTAGTCCACGTTGGGGAAGGCGACGTACACGCTCTTCGGGTCCTTCGCGTTCACGTAGATGACGCTCCCATCCGGCCCGGCGAGCGTCTTGCCGTCGGCCTGCGTCTTCAGTACCGCGAAAGCTCCGGGAACGTAATACGTCCCGACGATGAGGTAATCCGTACTGTCGGCACCTGCCGGCACCCCTACCGGCAGATAGCGAACGAATTGGTAACCCATTAGGTGCGGCGCCCAGAACTCGTAGCGATCCCCGTCGCGCGGCCCGACCCAGTAGATGGACGCCTTCCGAGTCGGGGACATCGCCTGGATCTGGGATGGAGTCAGTAGGCACGGGCAATGCGGAATGACCACATAGCCATCGCGACCAGTTAAACCGGTGTGACCCGTCGGCCCCTCCAGACCAGTCGAGCCGCTCCGGCCCGTCGGACCCTGCGGGCCGGTAGGGCCGTATGGGCCAGTAACGCCGAGCGCGCCGGTTGCGCCGCATGGGATCGGACCGCACGGACCGGTAGGGCCGCCCGAACCGGTCGCGCCCGGTCGAGTTCCGTGGGCGACGAAAGCGATCGCGAGCGGCGTTCCCACGATGACCGCAGCCGCTGCAACTGCGAGCGCGAGCCGCCGCCGAGGCAAGCGCACCGGAAGCCGCCGTCCGGCCCGCCGCAGCACGTCTTCCCAATTCGCGCCGTCGTGCGAAGCGGCGCCAAACGTGCGCAGCCGCTCTTCCAGCCGCTCCATCTCGCTCACTGCACTGCCTCCTTGTCTCCAAGTTGCTCGAGGAGCTCGGCATGCGCCTGCGAGAGGGTGGCCGCGACGGTGCCCTCGCTGATGTCGAGCAGGGATGCGATCTCGGCGTACGGAAGATCCGCGAAGTACCGGAGGTAGACGACGAGCCGGCGCCGCGGAGCAAGCGCCCGCACGGCCTCGGCGAGCGCAGGATCGCGCTCGGCTCGCGGCACGGGCGCTGCCTCGACAAGCTCGTCGAGTGTCAGCTCCCGCCCGCCCTTCGTCCGTGTGCGTAGCGCCGTGCGAAACGCGATCTGCCAGACCCACGCCGCGAGGGAGCCCTCACCACGGTAGTCCTTCCGGTCGCGGAGCGCCTGGGCGAACGCCTCCTGCACGACGTCCCGCGCCGCTTCGTGGCCCGTCAGCGCCGCCACTCCGCCTCGATACGTCGCATAGCGGCTTCGGTACAGCTCCTCTATCGCTTCAACGGTCGCCGGCATCCCTACTCACATGGGAGCCTGGCGTGCGCGTTTCTTTAGTGCAAGAGCTCGTGATCGATCCAGTCGAGCGCCACAGCCAGCTGCCGCGCCTGGAAGTCGCGCACCGTCGGCGCGGTTTCGGGAGCCGGCAGTCCTGCGACCGCCGCGAAGAATCCGGCAATGAACGCCGCGAACTCCAGGCTCCGGGGAAGGAGCTCCCACGGCTGCGGCCCTCCTTCGAGCCTGAGGCTGCACGCCCAGCAGGCGAGGTCGAGCTCCGGAGCGCCGACCGAGAGCCAGTTCCAGTCGACGAGCACGGCGCGGCCGTCAACGGTGCAGAGGTTGTCGCTGCGCACGTCGAGGTGGACAAGCGCGTTGCCGTCGGCCGGGACCGCAACAGCCGCGGCGAGCAGCTCGGGGAGGTTGGCCTCGAGCCAGTCGCGCGAGCGGAGCCCGAGCGAGAGGAACGGCGCGGGATCCTCCTCGACCGCATGCCACCGGCCGAACTCGTTCACGAGCGTCGTCCGCACCGACTCTGTCCCCGGCGGCGGAGTGGCTGCACTCAGCTCAGACAGCGCGCGGCGCACCAGCTCAACGCGCTCCGGCGTCCAGGCTGTCCCCCAGTCGCCGTGGCTCAGATCCTCGATGACGAGCAGCGGCCGGACGCCGTCATCGTCGAACCCGATGAGCTCCGGAATGAACGAGCCGCGGAGTGAGGAGTAGACCTCGTGCTCGCGCCGAATCCAGCGCGCCATGTGCTCCGCGTCCGCCGCCTTGACGAAGACGCGGCGCCCGTCGTCGAGGTCGACCGTGTACCGCTCCGCGGTCGAGTAGCCGCCGGCGCGTGGAACCCATGCGACCGGCGACGCGCCGACGATCGCAGCCAGCCGCTCTCCGAGCCCGTTCACGTGCCCCGGCTGTACCGGATGCGCTATCCCTTGTTGCCGTTGGCCTTGACTACATAGAAGTTGCCGGATCCCTCACCGTTCGCCTGGCCGGCCTTCGAGTCGCCCGTGAACGTGTAGAGCGGGTGGCCGTTATAGGAGACCTGGAGCTTCGCGCCGCGCTTCGCCGTCCCGAGGAGCGACTTGTGGACGCCCATGCCGGCGACCGGCTTGCCCTTCGTCAGCAGCGGCGGCCACGCCGACGCGCACCCGCCGGTGCAATTGCTCTTGTTGTGGCCGTCAAGCGTGTAGAGGTAGAGCGTCCGGCCTGTGCTCGTCGCGAGCACTTTGCCGCGGCTCGTCGAATGGAGGGTGACTTTCGTACCCATCGTCAGCGCAGCCGCGAACGCGGCGCCGGACACCACGAACGTCACGACGATCGAGGCGATAACCGTTCTCTTCAGCATGTGACTACCTCCTAGTGGCGGCCTGGTTGCCGCTGGCCTTGACGGCGAACCATGCGCCGTCGGTTCCCTCACCGCTCGTCTGCCCAGCCTTCGTGTCCCCGCTGTAGCGGTAAAGCGGGTGGCCGTTGTACGTGACCTGGATCGCTCCGTTGGGGCGCGTCAGCGTCCCGAGGAGCGATTGCTTGACACTCATGTTGCCGGACAACGGCTTACCGAGTGTCTTCAGTGGCAGCCATGTCTGCGCGCACGGGCCGGTGCAGTGGGTCACCTTGTAGCCGTCGCCGGTGTTGAGGTAGAGGACCCGGCCTGTGCTCGTCGAGAGCACTTTGCCGAGGCTCGACGAATGGAGATAGACGATCGTGCCCATCCCCATCCCCCGTGTGGCCGCGAACGCCGCGCCGGACGCGACGAGCGCCACGACGATCGAGGCGGTGGCAATTCTCTTCAGCATGCAACTCCTCCTGCCGGTGTAACCAGACCTTACGCACTCGAGCGAGCGTCAGTTTGCTCCTGTCTAGACTCGAAAGCGATGGACGCAATCGTCGCCGAGAACCTCCACAAGCGCTACAAGGCCGTGCAGGCGCTCGACGGCGTCTCGTTCGCGGTGCGCGAGGGCGAGGTGTTCGGCCTGCTCGGCCCGAACGGCGCCGGCAAGTCGACGACCGTCCGCGTCCTGACGACGTTGACGAAGCCCGACTCCGGGCGCGCGCTCGTCGGCGGCGAGGACGTCTCAGCGCATCCGGATCGCGTTCGGGACAAGATCGGCTACGTCGCGCAAGATTCGGGCGTCGACTGGGACGCGACCGGACGCGAGAACCTCCTGTTGCAGGGGCGGATCCATCGCATGATGGGCAGCTCCCTCCACGCGCGCGTCGACGAGCTGCTCGAGCTCGTCGGCCTCGACGACGCTTCCGACCGTGTCGCCCGCACGTACTCCGGCGGGATGAAACGCCGTCTCGACATCGCGATCGGCCTGGTGCACAAGCCCCAGGTGCTCTTCCTCGACGAGCCGACGACCGGTCTCGACCCGGAAGCGCGTGCGGCGATGTGGGTCGAGGTCGAGCGTCTCGCCAGGGATCTGAACCTCACCATCCTTCTGACCACGCACTACCTCGAGGAGGCCGACCGCCTCGCCGAGCGGGTCGCGATCGTCAGCAAGGGGAAGATCGTCGTCGAGGGGACGCCGGAAGAGCTGAAGAGCGGGCTCGAGGGCGAGTCGGTGAGCGTCGAGCTGCACGAGGCGAACGGTCGCGTCGCGGACGCGGAACGCATCGTCTCCGGTATCGGCAGCGAGGTGAACGTGGACGGTCAGGTCGTTCGGACACGTGTGCCGAACGGCGCTCAGGCGATCCCCGTCATCCTCGGCGCGCTCGACGACGCCGGGATCCGGGTCGCGTCGGTGACGACCGCGCGCCCCTCGCTCGACGACGTCTACCTCCACTACACGGGCCGCGCCTTCGCGACCGAGGACGAAGCGGGTAGCTGATGCAGACCATCAGGCAGACAGGCTGGATGGTCGTGCGCCAGCTGCGGAACATCAGCCGGCAGCCGATCTGGGTCGTGATGATGGTCGTGCAGCCGATGATCTGGCTGATCCTCTACGGCCAGCTGTTCAAGAACGTCGGCGCGCAGGGCCACGCACCGTCGGCCGGGAGCTACATCCAGTTCTTGGCGCCGGGGATCATCTGCATGAACGCCTTCTTCGGCGGAATGTGGTCCGGGATGGGGATGATCACCGACCTCGACCGGAAAGTGGTCGATCGCTTCCTCGCGGCTCCGGCTTCGCGTCTTGCGATCGTCCTCTCACAGGTCGTGCGAGCCGGCATCACCGCGATGATCCAGACGCTCATCTTGCTGCTCGTCGGTCTTGCTCTCGGGGTTCGCGTGCACGGCGGGGCGCTCGGCTGGCTCGCCATCTTCACCGTTTCGTTCCTCCTCGCTGCCGCATTCGCCGGATTCTCGAACGGCCTCGCATTGATCTTCCGCCGGCCCGAGTCGATGATCGCCACCGCCAACATGGTCGGGCTGCCACTGATGTTCCTCTCCCCGATTCTCGTCGCTCCCTTTTTCATGCCGGGCTGGATCCAGTCGGTCTCCCGCGTCAACCCGGTGAGCTGGGGCGTGCACGCCGCCAGGAACGCCGTCAACTCGGGCAGCGCCTGGGGCGCGACCGGCGAGTACCTCGTGTTCCTGCTTGCAGCGATGGCCGCGACGTCGCTTTTCGCGACGTGGTGCTTCCGCGCGTACCAGCGCTCGATCTAGTCCGCGTCCCCGTCGGATGCGATGACGCAGATGACCTGGCCCGTCGTGACCGGCTGGCCCGGCTCGACCGAGAGCTGGGAGACGAGCCCCGGACGGTGCGCGTGCACCTCGTTCTCCATCTTCATCGCCTCGACAATGCAGATCACCTCGCCCGGCTCGACCTCCTCGCCCTCGGCGACGCTCACGGCGAGCACGGTGCCCTGCATCGGGGAGACGACCGCGTCCTGGCCCGCGGCGCCCGTGCCGGAGCCGCGCACGCGCTCGCGACGCCGCTCCGCCAGCGCCCGCCACCCGGGCTCGGGCTCCGTGAGACGCACCTCGAACCGCCGCCCGTCGACCTCGACCGTCCTGACCCGCTCCACTGTCCGAACCGGCCCTGTCCTACCGTGTGACAAGTTGTCACTTGGGATGGCGATGGCGGCGCCGCCGTTGAACTCCGTCGACTGCACTGCGAGCTCCTCCGACTCGACAACCCCGAGGCAGGTTTCGCCCGCGACGAAGCACGGATGCGAGAGCAGGGCTTTGTGGAAGCCGACCAGCGTCTCCGGCCCCTCGATCCAGAACTCGTCGAGCGCGCGCAGCATCCGCCGGCGGGCGTGCTCGCGGTCGACTCCGTGGACGATGAGCTTCGCGATCATCGGGTCGTACGACGCGGAGACCTCGTACCCGGCCGCGACGCCGGAGTCGACACGCACGCCCGGCCCCGCCGGCTCGCGGTAGCCCGTCACGAGCGCCGGCGCCGGCAGGAAGCCCTTGCTCGCATCCTCGGCGTTGATCCGGCACTCGATCGCGTGGCCGCGCAGCTCGACCTCATCCTGCGTCATCGAGAGCGGCTCGCCGAGCGCGACGCGAATCTGCTCACGCACGAGGTCGAGCCCCGTAACCATCTCCGTCACCGTGTGCTCGACCTGGATGCGCGTGTTCATCTCCATGAAGAAGTAGTCGCCGTCGCGCGTGAGGAGACCTTCGATCGTCCCGGCGGAGCGATACCCGCACGCCCGCGCCGCATCGACCCCGATCGAGCCGATCCGCGCGCGCAGCTCCTCGTCGACGGCCGGCGACGGCGTCTCCTCGATGAGCTTCTGATGGCGGCGCTGGATCGTGCAGTCGCGCTCGCCGAGGTGGATGACGTTGCCGTGCGCGTCGGCGAGCACCTGCACCTCGACGTGGCGCGGGTCGACGATGAGCTTCTCGACGTACACGTCCGGGTTCGCGAAATACGACTGGCCCTGGCGCTGCGCCGTCTC
>Ga0070731_10000181_pt1 | contig 110882 bp, 119 predicted proteins | sample Coa_R1_2_FD_66448 | JGI IMG/M metagenome (GOLD analysis project Ga0070731, IMG submission 66448) | Surface soil microbial communities from Centralia Pennsylvania, which are recovering from an underground coalmine fire - Coalmine... | ecosystem: Environmental > Terrestrial > Soil >... | reverse complement strand
CTTGAGGCCGATCACCTCGCGGGCCTGGATCTCGATGTCGGTGCCCTGCCCCTGGAAGCCGCCGGACACCTGGTGGATCAGGATCCGTGAGTTCGGCAGCGCCATCCGCTTCCCTTTCGCCCCGCCGGCGAGGAGCAGCGAACCCATGCTCATCGCGATCCCGACGCAGATCGTCTGCACGTCGGGCTTGACGAACTGCATGGTGTCGTAGATCGCGAGCCCCGAGTAGACGGAGCCGCCGGGCGAGTTGATGTAGAGGAAGATGTCCTTGTCCGGGTCCTCGGACTCGAGGTGCAGCAGCTGCGCGATGATCAGGTTGGCGATCTGGTCGTCGACAGGAGTGCCGAGGAACACGATCCGCTCGGCCAGCAGGCGCGAGTAGATGTCGAATGCGCGTTCGCCGCGCGACGTTTGCTCAACGACCATCGGGATCAACGGGCTCATCTCTCGCTCCTTACCTCGTGCCGGGGGTCCAGATCTTCTGCTCGGTGGCCGGTCGCTCCTGCTCCGGCGTCCAGATGCTCTCACGTGCCTCGTGGAGGTCGGGCGCGATCGGCTTGACCTCGGCCGCGATCCGATCCAGCGCCTTCTTCAGGCGGATGTCGTCACGAACGCGGTCTGCGCCGCCCGCTGCCACGAACTCCTCGATGTCCTCGTCGCTCTCGCCCGCCGCCCGGAGCTCCTCGCGAATCTCGTCGTCGGTCACTTCGATGCCGAGCTTGTCGGCGACTGCCTCCAGGACGAGCTCGCGCGCGACCGACTGCGTCGCCTCGGCGCGCAGGCGCTGCTCGAGCACCTCGGGCGTCTGCCCGGTGAGCTGGAAGTACGACGCCGCGTCGACGCCGCGCGCCTCGAGCGAGCGGGCAAGGCCGGTGAGGAGCTCCCGCGTTCGCGCCTCCACGAGCGGCCCCCGCGGCGTGAACCGCGTGGCCTTCACGAGGGCGTCGGCGGCCGCGGCCCGGAACTGTCCGTCGAGCTCGTCCTCGATCTGCACGCGCAGCCGGCCCTCGACGTCCGCGCGAAGGTCGGCGAGCGAGTCGAACTCCGAGGCTGCGCGCGCGAGGTCGTCGTCGAGCGGCGGGAGGACCTTCTCGTGCAGCTCCTTCAGGACGACGGTCGCGGTGCGGCGGCCGCCGTCGGCGAGCTCGTACGCGATCTCGCGGCTCTCGCCGGGCTGCAGCCCGCGCAGGCCGTTCTCGATCTCCTCGACGAGCCGGCCGGACCCGAGCTCGACGACGTAGTCGCGCTGGGAGGAGCCGTCGTCGGCCAGGAGGTCGACGATCGCGACGTCGCCGTCTGCGGCGGGCCGTCCATCGGCTTGGACGAGCTCCGGGACCGTGCTCTGCACCGCCTGAAGCTCGGCCTGCACGGCGTCCTCCGGCACCTCCGCCTCGTACTTCGGCACCTCCAGCGTCGACCAGTCGGCCGGTTCCGGCTTCGGCTGGACCTCGACGGTGGCCGAGAACCGCCAGTCCTCGTCCTCGCGCGTCGGCAGCTCGTAGTCGTACTCCGGCTGCGCGACCGGATTGACGCGCGCGCGGGTCGCCGCGTTCCAGAACCAGCCGCCGATGTGACTCGACACGGCCTCGCTGAAGAGACGCTCCTTCCCGAGACGCTTCACGAGCACCGGACGGGGCACCTTCCCGCGCCGGAAGCCCGGGATCCGGACCGACTGCGCGAGGTCGGACGCCGCGTGCTCGACCGCGTGGTGCACGTCGTGCGCGGGAACGTCGACCGTGAGCCGGACGCGATCCTGCGAAAGCTGCTCGATGACAGGCTGCGGCTGCACCGGTTCGGCCATTAGAGCAGACCTGTAGCGTGAGCCGGATGGACGTCGAGACGGCGATTCGAATGCGCCGAACGCACAAGCAGTTCGGCGCCGAGCCCGTCGACGATGCGGTTCTCCGCGAGCTGCTCGAGCTCGCGCGACACGCTCCGAACCACCACCTGACGCAACCCTGGCGCTTCCGCGTCCTGGGTCCGGAGACGCGCCGCCGGCTCGAGGACGCCGCGGGCGAGAAGGAGGCCGCGAAGCTGCGCCGGGCGCCGACCCTTGTCCTGGTGTCGGCGGCGCTTTCCGGCGACGAGCGCACCGACGAGGAGGATCTGCACGCGACGGCCGCCGCGGTCTACGCGATCTTGCTCGGTGCGACCGCCCGCGGGCTCGCCTCGTACTGGCGGACGCCGTCTGTCCTGACGCAGCCGGACGTGCGGCAGCTGTTCGGCCTGGCCCCGAACGAGCGTGTGGTCTCCCTGATCCACCTCGGTCCTCGCGTCAGCGAACCGCCGGAGAAGGAGCGGCTGCCGCTCGACGACGTGGTCTCTTCGCTGCCGTGACGGCGGAGTGCGGGCGGAGGGACTCGAACCCCCACGGGCCGAAGCCCACCAGGACCTAAACCTGGCGCGTATGAGCCAATTTCGCCACGCCCGCGAGCCTGGGACGTAGCGTAGCCGCCGCTAAGCTCACCGCATGTCCGGCGAGCTGGCCGAGCTTCTCGCGGCGAAGTCGGGACGTGCCCTCGACGACTTCGCGGCCTACGTGAATCCGCAGATGGTGCGGGTGCTGCGGACGATCGGCTTCGACCGGAACTGGGCGCGAAGCGAGGGCGCCTATCTCTTCGACGACGACGGCAACCGCTATCTCGACTGGCTCGGCGGGTTCGGCATGTTCAACGTGGGCCGCAACAACCGGCGCGTCGCCGAGTGGCTCACGGAGGTGATGGCGCTGCACACGCCGAGCGCCCCGCAGATGGGGGTCTCGCCGCTCACGCCGCTTCTCGCCGAGGAGCTCGTTCGGCGCGCGCCGGCATCGATCGGGAAGGCGCTTTTCACGAACAGCGGCACCGAGTCCGTCGAGGCGGCGTTGAAGCTCGGACGTGCCGCCACCGACCGGCAACGGATCGTCTGCGTCGAGCACGCGTTCCACGGGCTCACGCTCGGGTCGCTGTCGGTGAACGGGGAGGCGGCGTTCACGGACCGTTTCGGGCCGTACCTGCCCGGAGTGGCGCGGATCCCATTCGGCGATCTCGACGCGCTCGAGGCCGAGCTTCGTCGCGAAGACGTCGCGGTGTTCATCGCCGAGCCGATCCTCGGCAAGGGTGTGCACCTCCCGCCCACCGGCTATCTCTCCGGCGCGCAAGAGCTGTGCCGCCGTTACGGGACGCTGTTCTGCCTCGACGAGGTGCAAACGGGCTTCGGGCGGACCGGAACGCTCTTCGCCGCGGAGCACTGGAGCCTCGAGCCGGACTTGATGCCGGTCGCGAAGTCGCTGTCCGGCGGCTACGTACCGGTCGGTGCGCTGCTCATGAGCGACCGGGTGTACGACGCGGTGTTCGACTCGCTCGAGAACGCATTCAGCCACGGCTCGACGTTCGCGCCGAACGACCTCGCGGTCGCCGCGGGCCTCGCAACCCTGCGCGAGCTCGACGAGCGCGGGCTGGTCGAGGCGTCGGCGCGGCTCGGCGATCTGCTGCTCGAAGGCACGCGGCCGTTCGCCGATCGGTACGACGTCGTGAAGGAGGTACGCGGGCTCGGCTTGATGTGGGCGATCGAGTTCGCCGAGCCGGCTTCGGGCTCCCGGACGTGGCGGATGCTCGAGCGCGTGCAGCCGGGGATCTTCGCGCAGCTCGTCGTGGTGCCCCTGTTCACCGAGCACCGCATCCTCAGCCAGGTCGCCGGCCACAAGGTGAACGTCGTCAAAGGACTCCCACCGCTCACCGTGAGCGAAGACGACATCCGGTGGTTCGTGACGGCGCTCGACCAGGTGGTCGGCGAGGCGCAGAAGCTCGGCCGCACGATGACGAGCTTCGCGCTCCGGGCCGCCCGCGCGGGGCGACGCCGGGCTCCCGCCGCCGCCCGCTGAGCCGGACCTTCGCTGGGCTTCCGGCCTGGACTGTCTTCCCTCGCTGTGAGCGATGCGCGCCGTGTTTCGCGGCCCCGAAAATCACGCAAATACCACTGCGGTCGATCGGAGCACCTGCATGTCGTGGTCAGTGCGGCTGAGCGCCACACCAAAGCTTGGGATCGCGCGTTATCGCTCCTTGACAGAGGACGACAGAGGCACGGTGATTCGTGTGCTCTTCCTGCGCGTGTACATCCCCCGCTCGCGCCTCAGAATCGCTCGGTAGGCGCCCGCGAGGAGCGGCACCGCCGACACCCAGGTGGCGACGATCCATCCGGCGCCGAGCAGCAGCGCAGCCGCGAAGACGAGTCCAAGGACGAACGCAGACCGGCGGCCCCTGGGAGATCCCACCCGGAACGTATCGGCGCCGCGGACGCGCACGATGAGCGGGTCGAATCAGTGTCGGGTAAGTACCGATGCGCCGAGAGCGGCGCCGCGCGATCGTTGAGCGGCCCCCGAGGCGACAGACACCCCTCTCGCCTCGGGCGCTGCCGCAAAGAGGCCCCGCTCGGCCTGCCCGCGACAAGGCACCCGGGCGGGGCCGCCTTCTTGCGCCGAATCGTGGTTCCCCCCGATGCGGCGCGGCGGCAGCGAGATCATCGTTCCCGGTGCCAGGGACGGCGGCCCTCCGCCGGACCCCTGGTGGTGTAAGGGATGACCAGGGGCCCCGCTCGGGTTCGTATCCGTTCCCCGGGCGGGGCCATTTCCGCCGGCGCTACGGCCGTTATGGCCCCGGTAGGAATCGAACCTACGCACGGAGCTTCGAAGGCTCCCGCTCTGTCCTCTGAGCTACGGGGCCGGCCGCGGCAAGGGTAGCGCGGTGCCCGGCGTGCCGAGACGCCCGTGAGCGACAAGGTGGCAGATGGGACTCGAACCCACGACCACCGGGACCACAACCCGGGGCTCTACCAACTGAGCTACTGCCACCGTGCGGCGGTCATCGTAGCGGCGTGGAGTCGAGGGATTCCTTCAGCTCGACCAACGACTCGAAGACGGCGACCGCACCGTGATCGCGGAGCTCCTGCTCGGACCAGCCGCCGGTGATCACGCAGACTGTCGGCAGGCCGGCGTTCGCCGCGGCCTCGATGTCCCAGCGCGAATCGCCGACCATCACCGCGTCCCGTGAGCCGACCTTCTCGAGCGCGGCATGGACGATGTCCGGGTGAGGCTTCGAGCGCTCGACGTCGTCCTTGGTCGTCCAGCCGTCCACCAACTCGCGCACACCGAGCAACGTCAGGAAGTAGTCGAGGTCGTCCCGGTTCGAAGACGACGCGAGCACGACGCGCACCTCTCTCCGCTTCAGCTCCTCGATCAATTCACGAGCGCCCGGCAAGGGAGTGCATTCCGCGCGTAGCGGCTTGAACTCCTCGCGCGAGGCTTCGCGGAGTGCGTCACCGTGGCGTCGTTCAGCGTCGTCGCCGGCGACGGCCGCGACGAGCTGGTCTCCGCCCATGCCGATGTGGCGGTGCACCCGCCACATCGGCACGGTGATGTCGAAACGACGGAGCGCCCGGTACCACGCGAAGGCGTGCTGATAGTTCGCGTCGACGAGCGTCCCGTCGAGGTCGAGAAGCGCGGCGCTGCTCAGCGGGCGGACGCCGTCTTCTCGCGCTGCTTCGCGTGCTTCCCCCCGCAGAACTCCTCGATCATCTTCTTGTTGAACGCCGGTATGTCGTCCGGCTTACGACTCGTCACCAAGCCGCTGTCGACGATCACGTCGCTGTCGACCCACTCGCCGCCCGCGTTGCGAATGTCGGTCTGTAGCGTCGGCCACGAGGTCAGCTTCCGCCCGCGTACGACGCCCGCCTCGACGAGCACCCACGGACCGTGGCAGATCGCGGCCACCGGCTTCCCCTGCTCGAAGAACTCGCGCACGAACGAGACGATGTTCTCGTCGCCCCGCAGCTGATCGGGATTCCCGACCCCGCCGGGGATCATCAGCGCGTCGTAGTCGGACGCATCCGCCTCCTCGACCGGCTTGTCGACCTTCAGCTTGTCGGCCGGATCGAAGTGGTCGAACGCCTGAATCTCGCCGGGTTCGATCGAGATCAGGTCGGTCTCCGCGCCGGCGGCTTCGAGCGCCCGCCGCGGCTCGACGAGCTCGACGCGCTCGACCATGTCGGCCGCCACGATCGCGACCTTCTTCCCTTTGAGCTTCTGCTCCGCCATGAGACCTCCCTCGTTCGGGTTCCTTCGTCAGCTTCCCGATGGCACGAGGTGCAAACTGGGGAGGTGCTGTTGCTCGTCAAGGTCGTGCTGACGCCTGCGATCGTCGTGGCGGCGACGTTGGCGGGCCGACGGTTCGGGCGGACAGCGTCGGGCTGGCTCATCGGGTTGCCGCTGACGTCGGGCCCGATCACCGCATTCTTCTCCGTCCAGCACGGAACACACTTCGCAGCACGCGCAGCGGTCGGCTCGCTCGGCGGCGCGATCGGGGAGGTCGCGTTCTGTATCGGCTACGCGGCGGCGGCGCGACGCGCCGGCTGGCCGGGGGCAGTCGTCTGCGGCTCGGCGGCGTTTGGGGCGACCGCGGCTGTGCTCGAGGCGCTGCCGCTCGACGCCCACCCCGGCACGGTGGTGCCGCTGGCAGTGACCGCCGCGCTCGCCCTCCCCGCCGGCCTCGCGCTGGTGCCCCACGTTCGACCGGCATTCGACGGGAAGCAGCGTCCGATGTCACGCTGGGAGCTCCCTGCACGCGCGGTGACCGCGACCGTGCTACTCCTCGCCCTCACCGCGCTCGCGACCACCTTCGGGCCCCGTCTGAGCGGACTGCTCGCCGTCTACCCGTTGTACAGCGTCGTCCTCGCCGCGTTCACCCAACGGCTCGAGGGCCAGGCGGGCGCCGTGCAGGTGCTGCGCGGCCTGCTCGTCGGCCTGTTCTCGTTCGTGTGCTTCTACACGGCGCTCGCGGCGGCGCTCGTGCCGATCGGAACCGCCGGCGCGTTCGCAGTCGCGCTCACCGCCGCACTCGCGGCGCAGGCGTTGTCGCTGAAGCCGATGCTGCGGCTCGCCGCCGCATGACTCCGACAGCAATACTCCAAAGGTGATCGACGAGCTCCGCGCCGCCGCGGAAGCGCTCAACCGCGGCGATCCCGAGCCGTTCGCCTCCCTGTTCGGCGAGGACGCGGAATGGCGCGGTGTCAGCCACGGTCACCTGTGGTGGAAGCGGACCCCCGCCTGACGCGGGCCCGACGAGGCCCGTGAGGTCTTGCAGCACCAGATCAGGAAGCGCGGCGACCGCCGGATCGACGTTCCGCCCGAGTTCACGCCGGTCGGCGCCGACACGATCATCGGTTCGTCTGCGTGGGTGGACGCAGACGGCCGGCGCAGAGAGCGCTTCCAGGTTCTGACCGTCCGCGGCGGCAAGATCGTGGACATGCAGGGCTGCCGCTCGCGCCGCGAGGCCGAGCGCTACGCACGCCGTCGCGGCGAGGGGCGACGCGCCCGGGAGGATTCGAACCTCCGACCCACGGCTTAGAAGGCCGTCGCTCTGTCCACTGAGCTACGGGCGCCCGCGAAAAGCGTAACGCGGCAGCGTGTTCTATCTGCGGACGCCGAAGTCCGTCGTGATGATCGTGACGGGCAGGCCGCGAAAGGCTCCGGGCGCGCCGGACATGTGGACCGCGGCGATACCGATCTCGCGCCAGTGCGGATCGAGGATGTTCTCGCGGTGCGGCGGTGAGTTCATCCAGAGACGCATCGCCTCGGTCGGATCGACGTTCGGCGACGACCACAGCAGGTTCTCGCCGACCGACCAGTACGTGTAGCCCGAGGATCCGTACCACTGCGCGATGCGCCGCCAGAACACCGTGCCGTTGGCGGACGCGTGCTCGAAGTAACCGTCCGCGCCCATCTCGCGGCTGTGCTGCGCAGCGGAGGCATTCAGCTCGGCGTTCATCCGCAGCGGGGCGAGCCCGTGGAGGGCGCGGATCTCGTTGAGCTGTGCAAGCACGCCGGCGTCGAGCCTGGCCAGGCTCGACCTGCTGGAAGCCGTGCCCGGGGCGGCGGCGACCGGCGAGACGAGCGCCGCGACGAGAGCCGCGAGAAGCGCAACGACGAGGGCCGGTCGGACGTGGGGGCGACCCGCCATACACCCAGGATCGGCAGCGGATCGGACGACGCTTCTGGGCCGGACGGCCTATCGCGACGATCGACAGGTCCTATCAGGGCGGATCCGGCGTGGCAGGCGGGCCGGCGACGATCACCCCTCGCCGCGAGGCGAGCTGGTCGCGGACGATCACCTGGATCGCCCCGGCGACGGGGATCGCCGCGAGCGCGCCGAGGATGCCGGCGAGCTCGGCGCCGACGAGCACCGACACGAGGACCGCGAGGGGCGAGAGCTGGACCGTTCGCCCGTAGATCACGGGCTGCAGGAAGTGGTTCTCGATCTGCTGGTAGACGATGAAAAACGAGACGACGACGATCCCGGCGGGGATCGAGTGCAGGAACGCCACGATCGCGACGATGAGCCCGGCGATCGTTGCGCCGGCCAGCGGAATCAGATCGAGGAACGCGACGACCAATCCGAGCGCGACGGCATACGGCACACCCATGATCAGGAGGACGACCGTGATCGACGCGCCCGCGATCAGGCTGATGAGGATGTTGCCGGTGACGTAGCCGCCGATCGTTCGGTAGATGTCGCGACCGACGCGACGCCAACGCGGCCTCGACGACTCCGGCAGCAGCCCGTACACGCGCTCCATCCAGTCGCGGCCCTCGAGCAGCATGAAGAACGTCAGGAAGACGATCGTCACCGTCGCAGCGACGATCGTGATCACGCTCTTCGTCACCGAGAGCGCGGCGCCCGACAAGCCGAGGAGCTTCTTGGCTCCGCCCGCCTTCACCTGCGTCCGCACCTTCTCGACGATGTGGTACTTCGTCTCGAGGAAGCCGAGCCGTCCACGGCCGTGAGTGACGTCGTGCACGTAGTTCGGCAATGCCTGGACGAAGCCGTTCACCTCGTCGACGAGCTTCGGGACGAACGTCGCGCCGATGCCGACGATCACGACGAGCACGAGGAGGTAGGCGATTCCGATCGCGGGGCCTCTCGCGATGCGGCCGCGACGTTGGATCCAGCCGACGAGCGGGTCGAGCGCGAGGGCGAGGAACAGCGCGATCACGACCCAGGAGATGACATGGCGGGCGATCCACAGCACCTCGAGGGCGGCGGCGACGACGAGGACGATCAGCAGTACGCGCAGAATCGTGCGCGGACGCAAATCGACCACGCGTTCGGCGGTCACCTCGGGAGCATCGCGGCGAGGTCGGACGTTGTAGGTTCCCCGCAGTGAGCCTCCGCACCTCTCCAGCAGTCGAGCACGCCGCCCTCCCGAACGGCGGCACCGTCACGGTGTGGGTCGGCGTCCCGGACGACCCGTACTACGAGGACAAGAGCCTCCTGACCACGGTGGACCTGCAGCTTCACGAGGGCAACGCGATCGTCGCAAGCGTGAGCACCGTGCTCGACCCGGATCAGGAGCACGAGGCGCACGAGCTTGCGCGTGACGTGAAGAAGGCGCTCGAGGCGGGCGCGATCGGCCTGCACGCACACGACCTCGAGCGCTTCGCCGACGAGTTGCGCTAGGAGAGCTCTCGGTCGACCCAGTCGAGCGCGACCGCGAGTCCGCGCCGCTGGGCCTCGCGGACGGTCGGCGCAGTCGCCGGCGGCGGCAGCCCCGCGACGGCGGCCCAGAAGCCCGCGATCCAGGCGGCAAGCGCGCCGGCGCCCTCGAGCATCTGCCACGGCTTGGGACCGCCCTCGACGGCGAGGGTCGGCAGCCATGCCGCAACGTCGAGATCGGGGTTGCCGAGGGAGGCCCAGTTCCAGTCGACGAGCTTGGCGCGGCCTCCCACGATGCAGAGGTTGTCGCTGCGAACGTCGAGGTGCAGCAACGCGCTGCCGTCGACGGGCGCGGAATCTGCGGCGGCGATCAGCACAGGTAGTCGTCGCTCGAGCCATTCCCGGCTACGGAGTCCGAGCGACAGGAACGGTCCCGGCTCGCGCTCGACCTCGCTCCAGCGGCCGAAGAGCTCTGCGAACGTCTCTCTCACAGGCCCGGTATTCGGCGGCGGCGCGGCTGCCGCGAGCTCGGAGAGCGCCTCGCGAACGGCTCTGACGCGCTCCGGCGGCCAGCTCGGATGCCAGTCGCCGTGTGAGAGGTCCTCGAGCACGAGCATGGGCCGAACGCCGTCGTCGTCGAACCCCACGAGCTCGGGCATGAAGGAACCCGCCAGGTGCGCGTACACCTCGTGCTCACGCCGAAGCCACGCGGCGAGATGCTCCACCTCCGCAGACTTGACGAATACCCGCCGGCCGTCGTCGAGCGTCACCGAGAACCGATCCGCGGTCGAATAGCCTCCGCCCCGCGCCTCCCACCACGCCGGCCGCGCTCCGACGATCCTGTGGAGTCATTGTTCCAGGCTTTTCACAGACCGAACGGTACGCGGGTGCGGCGGCTAGTCTGAGCGCTCCGCGGGCGTAGCTCAATGGGAGAGCACCGGCCTTCCAAGCCGGGTATGGGAGTTCGATCCTCCTCGCCCGCTTCGTTCCATCCGCCGGGGTCTATATGTTGTCGTACTTGAAAACGGCGGAACAACAGCGCGCCCGAGAGCTTCGCTCTAAGGGCTGGTCGATCAAAGAGATCGAACGGGCGCTTGGCGTGTCTCGCTCATCGGCAAGCACCTGGGTTAGGGATGTAAAGCTCGGTCCGGAGCAGCTCGACCGTTTGGCGGCACGGACGCCTCTCGGTCCAATAGTCGCGGGTGCACGGAAGGCGGCGCGTGCCCGGGAGGTCCGCCGGTCGCAACAGGCTGAAGGTCGCCGGCTCGCGCAAGAGTTGGATGCGAACTACGCCGCGGGCTGCTCTCCTCTCTACGGCTCGATCCAGGAATACGGCGGCTTTGACCGGCCGGAGTGGCTCGACTGACGTCAAGTATGAAACGCTCGAACGTAGTTCGTCTGCAACGAACGAAGTTCGTAGATTGAGCGGCTTGCTCCTCGCGCACACTCATTCGCCGTACGCCTGGCAGGCGGACGTCGACACGACGGTGGTGATACCGGTCCTGTCGCTGCTCTACCTCTTCGCCGTCGGACGGCTCGGCGCGCCGCGCTGGCGGATCGTGAGCTACGCGGGCGCGATGTTCCTCCTCGCAGTCGCGTTCTGGACGCCGATCCACCACCTCGGGCTCCACTACCTGCTCACTGCGCACCTGCTGCAGAACGTGATCCTCGCCGAGTGGGCGCCGCTGCTCGCCGTGCTCGGGATCTCGGCGCCGATGGCCGAGCGTCTCGCGCGCCACGACGCGTGGCATCTGCTCACGCGACCCGTCGTCGCGCTGCCTCTGTGGTTGATCGACTACTTCGCCTGGCACGTGCCGCCTGTCTACGACGCCGCCCTGCACCACCAGTCGTGGCTGATCCACATCGAACATGCGTGCTACTTCGGGACCGGGCTGCTCTTCTGGTGGCCGCTGCTGCAGAACGTGCCGCACCGTCTCGCGTCCGGCTGGCGCGCCCTCTACGCCTTCGCGGCGTTCGTCCTCGCCGCACCGCTCGGCCTCCTGCTCGCCCTGCTGCCGAAGCCTGCCTACGCGTTCTACGTGCACGCACGCCCGCGCGTGTGGGGGCTGAGCGCGCTCACCGATCAGGAGATCGCGGGCGTGACGATGGCGAGCGAGCAGGCAGTCGTGCTCTTCTGCGTCTTCCTCTTCTGGTTCCGGCGCTTCCTCGGCGAGGAGGGCGCGCTCGACTGACCGGCGCCTCTTACGTCTTGAGGCAGCCCTGGACGAGTGCAAGATCCTCGTCCGCGGGGTGCGCGTGCCAGAGCATCACGGCGTTCCCCTGGGTGCGGAGGACGTCGTTGATGCCGACGTTCCTGCCGCGGACGCTGCGATAGACCTCGTCCAGGCTTTGAGCGTTCTTGACGGTGTCACCGAACGAGATGGTGACGAAGTTGTGCGGCAGGGTCAGCTTGAACGCGCCGCCCAGCGCCGTCGTCGCCACGAAATCCGAGGCCGGCGGCGGCGTGATCCGGAGCGTCTTCGCGTCGAAGCAGGCGCGGGTCCGCACCTCGCTGTAGACCTTTTGCGACGGCTTGCCGCACCCGGCGGCCAGCAGGGCGACAGCGAGCGCGACGAGCGCGACACGGGGCACGGCGGGTCAGTGTACGGCTCAGGACGGCTCGCTTCCTGCCCGTCGACGGGTACGGATAACGTTCGGCGCCGTGTCGGTGGGCGACGAGAGACTCCGGAGATACGCCGAGCTGAGCGTTCGCGTGGGCGTGAACGTGCAGCCCGGACAGGTCCTGGCGGTCAATGCGCTGATCGAGCACGCGCCGCTCGCCCGGGCGATCGCCCGCGCCGCCTACGAAGTCGGCGCGAAGTACGTCGACGTCCACTACTCGGACCAGCACGTCCGGCGGGAACACATCGCCCGCGCGGGCGCCGATGCGCTCGACTTCTCGCCGCGGTGGCTCGTGGAGCGGTACCGCAACCTCGGCGAGATCGGTGGAGCGTTGTGTGCCATCACGGGCAACCCGGAGCCCGAGCTCTTCGCAGATCTCGACGGCGAGCGGGTCGGCAAGGCGAGGATGCGGGAGGTTGCGGAGGAGTCGCTGAAGCTCTCCGACGGGCTGTGCAACTGGGCGATCGTCGCGTACCCGAACGAAGGCTGGGCGAGCACCGTTTTCGGGGAGCCCGACGTCGAACGTCTGTGGGAGGCGGTCAGCACGGCCGTCCGCCTGGACGAGCCCGATCCCGTCGCAGCCTGGCGCGAGCACATCGAGCGGCTGCGCCGGCGGGCCGAGGGACTCAACGCACGCCGGATCGGTGAGCTTCGCTACCGCGGCCCCGGTACCGATCTGCGCGTGGGGCTGCACCCGGAATCGGTCTGGCATGCGGCGCTCGACGAGACCCGGGGGATCGAGCACGTCTCGAACATGCCGACCGAGGAGGTCTTCTCGACGCCCGATGCGCGGCGCGTCGACGGCACCGTCCGCTCGACGCTCCCCCTGCAGATCCAGGGCAACATCGTGCGCGACCTGCAGATCACGTTCAAGGACGGCCGCGCAGTCGATGTCCGCGCGTCGTCGGGTGAGGACGTGATGCGCACCCACGTCGCCACCGACGACGGGGCAGCCCGCCTCGGAGAGGTTTCGCTCGTCGACCGCGACTCGCGAGTCGGTCAGACGGGAATCGTCTTCTACGACACCCTTTTCGACGAGAACGCCTCGTCGCACATCGCGCTCGGCACGGCGATAGTCCAGTGCGTTCCGTGGGCCGCCGACCTCGAGCCGGAGGAACGGCACGAGCGCGGTGTCAACCACTCGTCGATCCACACCGACTTCATGATCGGGAGCGACGAGCTCGAAGTCGACGGCGTGACCGCAGCCGGCGAGCACGTGGCGCTGCTCCGCGGCGGCGTCTGGCAGCTCGACTGAACGGCTCCGATCGGGACGGAAGGATTCGAACCTTCGGCCTCTGCTCCCCAAAAGCAGCGCTCTAACCAGGCTGAGCTACGTCCCGCTCGCCGCTCAGTGTAGGCGCCCTTGAAGAGGCCGAGCCTCTTACTCGCGCTCGAGCAGGCCGCGGAGCTCGGTCAGCTTCTCGCGCCGCAGCTCGTCGCGTTCCCCCGCCGACACACGGTCGATGAGATCGCGAACGAGGGGCGCGAGGTCGACCGGGTTGAACGGCTTCGTCACGTAGTCGACGCCGCCGAGGTCGAGCCCGCGCGCGCGGTCACGGAGCTCCGCGCGGGCCGTCAGGAACACGATCGGAATCGACGACGTGCGCTCGTCGTCGAGCAGCTCTTCGGCCACCCGCCACCCGTCGAGCCCCGGCATCATCACGTCGAGCAGGATCACGTCCGGCAATTCCTCCCGCGCCTTTTCGAGCCCGGTCGGCCCGTCGGCCGCCTCGAGTACGTCGATCCCCTCGGCCTCCAGGTTGACGCGGCAGAGGAGGCGGATCGGCGCCTCGTCGTCGATCACAAGCACTCGGGTCGCGCTCATCCCGGGCATTATCCGTGCGATAGGGGCAGCTCGAAGGTGAACCGCGAGCCCTGCCCCTCCTCCGAGTCGACCCAGATGCGGCCGCCCATCTCGCGGACCAGGCCTTGCGCGATGAACAAGCCGAGGCCGGTGCCCTTCCCGTCGCCCGCCTTGTAGAACTTCGAGAAGATCCGATCGCGGTCGGCGGCCGGGATCCCGGCGCCCTCGTCCGCAACCGCGACCTCGACGGCATCCCCACGCCGGCGCGCCGTCACGGTGACGGTCCCGCCGCTCGGCGAGTACTTGACCGCGTTCGAGACGAGCTGGTCGAGCACCTGCCGCAGCTTCTCGCGGTCGGCCTGGGCGGCGAGCTCGCGGGAGCCGAGGTCGGCGACGAACCGGTGGCCGTTCCCGCCCTGCTCGGCACCGGCGATCACCTCCGTCACGACCGACGCGACGTCCGTCGGCGCGAGCGCGATCCGCAGGTCGCCCGTGTCGAGCCGCGCGACGTCGAGCAGCGCGTCGACGATCTCGGTCAGCCGTTCGGACTCGCGCGCGATGAAGTCGAGGAAGGTCTTCCGCTCGTCGTCCGTGAACTCGATGTCGCCGCGAAGCAGCGTCTGCGCGAAGCCGTAGATCGAGGTCAGCGGCGCGCGCAGCTCGACCGACACCGTCGAGACGAAGTCGGACTTCATCTGCTCCACACCACGCTCGGCCGAGATGTCTCGAAACGCGAAAATCCGCCCCGCGACGGTGCCCGTGGGATCTCGCATCACCGCCTCCGAGAGCGACAGCCAGACGTCGGCGCCACCGCGTGGGATCGAGACGAGCCGGTTGACTCCTCCGGTCTCGGATTCGAGCTCTCGTTGGAGCACCGCGGCGGGGGTCTTGCCGAGTGCCTCCGACGCCGGCACGCCCGTGATCTCCTCGGCGGCCGCGTTCCACAGGACGACGTTCCCGTCACGGTCGACGGCGACGACGCCCTCGGCGATGTTCGCCAGGATCGCAACGCTCTGCTCGCGCTCCACGGCGACGCGCTGGTAGAGCTCGGCGTTCGAAAGGGCGGACGCCGCGTTCGTCGCGAGCGCCTCCAACGCCTCGACCTCCTCCTGCCGCCACACGCGCGGCTTGCGCATGTAGACGGAGAGAACGCCCGGCAGCGGCACGTCGATGCCCCCGAGCACGGGCACACCGAGATACGAACGATGGCCCGCGGCGAGGAGCGCATCGGCGTCCGCGAGTGCGGGCTCGCCCGCGACGTCTTCGTGCACCACCGCCGCGCGCGACTGCAGCACACCGCCGCTCGCCCAGCCCGTCGATTGCACACGCGCACCGAGCGCAGCGTCCGCAAAGTCGCCGACCGCCGCGTTGACGACGAGCTCGCCGCTCTCGAGGGTCATCAACGCGGCGGCATCCGCGCCGAGCAGGCCGACGGCTTCGTCGACCACCGCGACCGCGACGGCGTCCGGATCGAGCTCCGTCGCCAGCGATCGCCCGGTCCTCGCGAGTCTCTGCGAGAGGAAGCGCGCCGTGCGCTCCGTCTCGTACAGCGTCGCGCGCTCGAGTGCGCCGCGCGCCGCGCGCGCAAGCTGGTGCGCAAGCTCGAGGTCGTCGTGCGAAAAGGAACGCGGCTCGCGAAAGAAGACGACCACGAGGGCCGCGGGCTCGGTCGCGACCGGGATCGCGAGCAGGGACGAGAACGCGCCGGAGCGCCACTCGCCGTCGAAGCGATCGTCGCCGCGGACGTCGGCGGCGGCCACCACTTGACTCTCCGCGAGCCCCTCGAAGAGCGCAGACGGAGGCGCCAGCGCCCGCACGAACTCGGGTAGCTCGTGCCCTCCCTCGGCACGCAGCTCGGCGCCGGCCCGGACGAGGACCGACGCGAAGTCGGCGCCCAGCGACTCCGCAGCCGCCTGGGCCGCCGCGTCATATGTCTCCGACAGCGACAGCGGCTCTCCCAACAGAGCCGCGATGCGGTAGAACCCGCGTTCGACGCGCGCCTGCCGCGAACGCTCCGCGAAGCTCTCCGCGTTCCGGAGCGCGAGCGAGGCGAGGGACGCGAATGCCTCGAGCAGCTCCACGTCCGCTGCACCGAAGCTTCGGTCGGCCTCGCGCACGCCGACGCCCAGCACGCCGGTCGTCTGGCCTGCCCACGTCATCGGCGCCACCATCGCACCAGCGAACCCGGCGTACGCGGGATGCGGCACACCCTGTGAGAGCGTCTCGTACTCGTCGCCGACGATCGGAGCGCCCGTTCGCAGCGCCTCGCCCGCCAGGCCGCGCTCCGCGGCGAACTCGAATCCGACGAGATCGCCGTCGAGCCCGTACACAGCGGCGCACCTGAGGACTCCGTGCTCGGCGTCGAGGAGATAGCAGTCGGCGGAGTCCGCACCGAGCAGCTTCGCCACCTCTGTCACGAGTCGTCCGAGCACCGCATCCACGTCCAGCTCGCTCGTGACCGCCTGCGCGGCGTTCAGGAGCGCGCGCTGCTGCTCGAGCTGCCGACGGTTGTCGGCGAGCAGCTGAGCGGTCTGCAGCGACGAGCCGATCTCGTGTGCAACCGTCTCGACGAGGAACGACTCCCCCGGCGAGAGCGGCTCGGCGCGAGAGACGACGAGCAGGCCGACCCGGCGCCCGTGCACCTCGATCGGGACGCCTTCTCCACGCTCGGAGATCGAGACCTCGTCTTCCCTCAGCCTCAACGCCCGCCGCAGCTCGTCCAGCGCCACCGTGACGACATCGTCGGGATCGAGCTGCGCATGGACACGGCGGGTCACCTCGGCCGCCGACCGCTCGCGCTCGATCGCGTCCTCGAGCGCAGACGCGGCCCGAAGCCGCTCGAGCGCCAGACCGACCTCTGCCGCGAGCGCCTGCAAGAGCACGAGCTCGTCGTGCGTGAACGCCCGCTTTTCGGCCGTCGCCGCGACGACCAGCACGCCGATGACGCGAGTCTCGGCGAGCATCGGGATCCAGGCACCGCTCTTCGCCCCCACCCGCTCGGCGAGGCGCCGGCTGATGAGCGGAGAGCTCGCGATGTCGAAGACGGTGACCGGCGCCGCGTCGAACACCGCAGCCGCGATCCCGGAAGCCTCGGTGCGGAGGTCGACGCGCATCTCGGTCCACCACTGCGCAGCCACACCGTCCTGCTCCGCGTACACGCCGGACGCGTGCCCGCCGTCGTCGGCGATCAGCGCGACGCCGGCGAACGACACGCCGAGCAGCTCGGTCACCTGCCGGACGAGCGGACGACAGGCTTCCTGGCGGCTGGCTGCCCGCGCGAGCGCGCCGGAGATCTCCGTGACCGCCTCGATCTTGCGGTCGAGCGCCGATTCCCGCAACTGCGCTGCCCGGACCCGGCCGATGCCGCCGATGACGAACGAACGCTCCCGCCAGCGGGCGAGCAGCAGCAGCGCCGGCAAGAGCGCGACCACGACCGCCGCCAGCGCGAGCCACAGGTGGCTGCCGATCGGCCTGCGCTCGTAGGCGACGAGCCCGCCCAGGATGCCCGCTGCCACAGCGATCGCGGGGTAGACGAGCGTGACCGCCCAGTCGAGCACGTGGGCCCGCCCGCGGTCGCGCCACAGGAGCGGAGCGACCGCGGCCGTCACCGCCGCGTACGCCGCCGCCAGCAGCAGGAGCGGGATGCCGTTGAAGATGACCGCTTGCGTCGCGTGACTCACCGGGCAGCCGCGAATGCTACGCGCTTCCCGTTCCGCGGACCGTATGGGTGTTCCTTACAAAGATGGGCCTTCCGGCCCATTTCACCTGTATGAGGCGGGCGCTAGCGTCCTGCGCACTGGGCGATGCGAACCGCGGCGCGCGTCCCTTGCGGATCTGTCGCGGTGAGCGATCACGAAGGGCCCGCTGCGACGACCCCCCGAAGCAGCGGGCCTCTTCGTATCTGATGCTTCCCGGAGCTCGTCGGCTGCGGGCGGCGGCAGAGCCGCCGCTCTCACGGGCGCTTAACCAGGCCCGGGCTACGATGCCCGCCGGATGGTCAGCAAGATCCTCCTGGCCTCCCCGCGCGGGTACTGCGCCGGGGTCGAGCGCGCCGTCGAGACCGTCGAGCGTGCGCTCGAGCTGTACGGCGCTCCGGTGTACGTCCGGAAGCAGATCGTGCACAACCTCCACGTCGTGCGCGAGCTCGAGACCCGCGGCGCCGTGTTCGTCGACGAAGAGAACGAAGTCCCGGTCGGCGGGACGGTCGTCTTCTCGGCGCACGGCGTCGCCCCGACCGTGTACGCGAACGCCGAAACGCGGCGCCTGAACACGATCGATGCGACATGCCCGCTCGTGACGAAGGTGCACGTGCAGGCGCGGCGCTACGCGGCGGCCGGCTACACCGTCATCCTGATCGGCCACGCGGGTCACGAGGAAGTCGTCGGAACGATGGGCGAGGCGCCGGAGGCGATCGTCCTCGTCGAGTCCGTCGAGGACGTCGAGGCTCTCGAGTTACCGCAGGACGCGAAGCTGGCGTACATCACACAGACGACGCTGTCGGTCGACGAGACCGCCGAGGTGATCGCGGCACTGCGCGACCGCTTCCCCGGCATCTATGCGCCGAAGAAAGAGGACATCTGCTACGCGACCTCCAGCCGCCAGTGGGCGGTGAAGGAGATGCTCGCCGAGATCGACCTTCTGCTCGTGATCGGGTCGCGGAACTCGTCCAACTCGAACCGCCTCGTCGAGGTCGCGAGAGCGGGGGGCGTCGAGGCGTACCTCGTCGACGACGAGAACGAGATCGACGAGGCATGGCTCGACGGCGTCGAGACGGTCGGCATCACCGCAGGTGCGTCGGCGCCGGAGAAACTCGTCGTGCGCGTATGCGACTGGTTCCGGGACCGCGGGGTCGACGACATCGAGCCGTATCGGCTCGTCACCGAGGACGTCGAGTTCCGCCTGCCGGTCGAGCTGCGCCGCGAGCTCATGCTCGCCGACGCGCAGCGCTAGTCAGGCCTTCTCGAGCCGAAGGTCGCCGCGCTCGACCGCGATCGCGAGCGTCTCGGAGGCGATGCGCTCGCCGTAACGCTCGAGCAGGTCGGCGTCCGGAAGCCACAGCCGAATCCGGTCGGTGATCTCAAGCCCCGATTCGCGGCGGAGGACGTTCACCTCGTGGATCCGGTCGTACAGGCGGCCTTCGAGCAGGAGCTCGTCGTCGAGCGCCGTGTCGAGAGCCACCGTCACGCCGTCTTCGCTCGCGACGGCCCAGCCTTCCCGGCCGACACGCTCGACGAGCACCTCGTCGGCCTCGAGGAGATGACCGTCGACGTGGAACCTCCCCCCCTCGAGCTGCTCGAACTCCCCGCGCTGCAGCCGGTCGCGGACGTCGCGCAGCCGAGAACCGAGCTTCGGCCCGAGCACCGGGAGGTTCGGCTTCACACGCAGCTCGGACGCCTCGACGCCGCCGAACTCGACCTTCTTGACGCGCAGCTCGTCGGCGATCTCGTCCGCGTGGGTCACGGCGAGCGGGGCGCCTTCGGCCACCAGTCGCCGGAGCGGCTGGCGCAGCTTCAGCCGCGCCTCGTCGCGCGCGCGTCGGCCGAGCTCGACGACGCGGCGGACGTCGGCGACCTCGGCGAGCAGCGACTCGTCGACTCCGACCGGCTCCGGCCAGGGCGCGAGATGCACGGACTCGCCGGGGTCGACGAGATGGCGCCAGAGGTACTCGGAGAGGAAGGGCATCACCGGCGCGATCACGCGCAGCGCCTGCGTCAGGGAATCCCACAGCGTATGCAGCGCCGCGGTGTCGTCGGCCCAGAATCTGCGCCGTGACCGCCTGATGTACCAGTTCGACAGATCCTCGGTGTACGACTCGAACGCTGCAACGACGCCGGGCGTCCAGTACCGCTCGTATTCGTCGGTCGCGTCCCGAACGAGCTGCGCCGTGCGCGATGCGAGCCAGCGGTCGAGCGGCTGGGCCTCGACGGACGCCGCCGCGGGATCGAATCCGGCGATCGAGGCGTAGGTGATGAAGAACGAGGCCGAGTTCCAAAATGTCAGGAGCCGGCGTTTCACGTCGTCGGCAAGCGAGTAGCCGAAGCGCAGCGGCTGGCTCGGCACCTGCGCGCAGTACAACCAGCGCGCAACGTCGGCTCCCATCCGCTCGAGCGCCTCGTCGAGGTCGATCATGTTGCCCGTCGACTTGTGCATCGGCTTGCCGCGCTCGTCGAAGACCTTCTCGTAGGTCAGGACCTTCCCGTACGGCGAACGGCCGTCGAGCGTGACCGCCATGAAGCACTGCGAGTAGAACCACAGCCGGATCTGCTCGCGCATCTCGGAGACCCAGTCGGCCGGATACCACCGCTCCCAGTACGCGTGGTCAGGGAGGTCGGCGCCCGAGAGCCCGGCCGACGCACCGGTCGCGTAGCCGTGCTCCTTCCATTCGGGGTTGCGCCAGCCGAGCGTGGAGAAATGGACGATCCCGGCGTCGAGCCACGCGTCGCCCACCTCCGGGATGCGCTCGAGCTCGCTGTCGCACTGCTCGCAGCGGATCCGCACGGCATCGATCCACGGCCGGTGCAGCTCCTCCAGCTGCTCGAGCCCGGACAACGCGCGCGCCTCGAGCTCCGCGCGCGAGCCGATCACGTTCAGCCGTCCGCACTCGCACTCGTAGAAAGGAAGCGGCAGCCCGAAGTATCGCTTGCGCGAGATGTTCCAGTCGCCCATGTTGCGCAGCCAGTCGTCCATCCGCTTGCCGTACTGCGGCGGCGTCCACTCGACGGTGGCGTTGGCGTCGAGCATCGGCTGACGGATCTCGTCGGCGGCGATGAACCAGTCGTCGACGACCCGGAAGACGAGCGGGGTCTTGCAGCGCCAGCAGATCGGGTAACGGTGCACGATCGTGCCCTCGGAGACGAGCAGGCCGCGGTCGCGCAGAGACTCGACGACGGGCTCGGCAGCCTCGTTCGTGGTGAGCCCTTCGAGCTCGCCGAAGCCGGGAAGGATGCGTCCCGACTCGTCGATCGGCGCGATCACACGCAGATCGTTGACACGCGAGAGCTCGAAGTCCTCGGCGCCGCAGCCCGGCGCGATGTGAACGATCCCGGTTCCTTCTTCGAGCGACACGTCCTCCCACGGGATGACGCGATGCTCGACGCCGGCCTGCGCCGGAAGCTCGTCGAACGGACCGGTGTAGGTGAGCCCGACGAGATCCGAGCCGGCGGCGCGGCGGACGAAGCTCTCATCGGGAAACATCGCGACCGCCACCCAACGGCCGTCCTCCGTGAGACCGTACTCGGCGTCGGGCCGGACCGCCGCGGCGACGTTTGCGGGCAGGGTCCACGGGGTCGTCGTCCAGACGACGAGCGCCTCCCCGTCCCGGTCGTCGAGCGGAAACCGGACGAAGAGCGACGGGTGCTCCATCTCGACGTAGTTCTCCTCGCCCGCCTGCTCGTGCTGCGAGAGCGACGTGCCGCAGCGCGGACACCACTGCGTCGAGCGGTGGCCCTTGTACAGCCAGCCTCGCTCGTGGACCTCCTTCAGGAACATCCAGATGTACTCGATGTTCGTGTCGCTGAACGTGTAGTAGTCGTTGTCCCAGTCCATCCACTGGCCGAGCCGGATGAATTGCCGGGTCATCACCTCGCTGTAGCGGGCGACGCGGTCGCGGCAACGGCGGGCGAACCGGTCGAGGCCGTATTCCTCGATCTCGGGCTTCGAGCCGAGCCCGAGCTCCTTCTCGACCTCGACCTCGACCCAGAGGCCCTGGGAGTCGAAACCGTTCTGGTAGCGCTGGTCGAAGCCGCGCATCGCCTTGTAGCGCTGGAAGACGTCTTTGAGCGTGCGGCCGTGCCCGTGGTGCACCCCTGCCGGGTTATTGGCCGTGATCGGGCCGTCCATGAAGCCGAACCCGGGGCCGCCCCGGTTCCGCTCGCGCAGGAGCTCGAATGTCCCCTCGCGCTCCCAGAGCGAGAGAATCTCGAGCTCCAGCGCCGGATGGTCGGGCTTGTCCGGCAGCGGGGTAAACATGCTTTCGATCGTACCGAGCGGGAAGAATCGATCCTTCGCGGGCGTTGAAGAGACGGAACCACCGAAAGGAAACCAATGGCAACCGTTGCAACAAGCGAAACGTTCGAGCAGGAGGTCCTGCAGACCGACGGCAAGGTGATCGTCGACTTCTGGGCCGAGTGGTGCGGGCCGTGTCACATGGTCTCGCCTGTGCTCGACCGGATCGCGGACGAGCACGATGTGAAGCTCGTCAAGGTGAACATCGACGAGCACCAGGACCTCGCCCAGCGTTACGGCGTCGCGTCGATCCCGTTCATGATCCTCTTCGAAGGCGGAGAACCGCAGGCCTCCGCGATCGGCGCAATGCCGAAGGGGTCGCTGGAGAAGGCGCTCGGGCTCGCCGAGGCCTAGGGGCAGCGGGCCCGGCTCAGCCGGTCTCGTCCAGGTAGGTCAGGAAGGCAAGGTGCTTCGCGAGGTACATCTCGATCTCGCGAATGCCACCTTCCGCCCACTCTTCGACCCAGGACACCTGGAGATCGTCCTCGATGCGGTGCAACGTCCCGCGATCATCCATGCGGCGATGATCGTCGGGGGATCGGACGTCCGCATGAGCCGGACGGCCTATTTTCCGGGCGCCGACCCGCCCACCTCGAACGCGGCCGCGAGCACGTCGTCCGCGAGCCTCGGCCACGACTCGATCGCCCAGTCCCCGAACGGGCGGTCGGTGAGGCAGCCGAGCGCCGTTTCCGCACCCGGGTCGACCCAGAGAAACGTCCCGCTGCTCCCGAAGTGACCGAACGTCGCCGGAGAGTTCCGGCGGCCGGTCCAGTGAGGAGACTTCGCGTCCCGGAGCTCGCAGCCGAGGCCCCAGTCGTTCGGCTCCTTCCTGCCGTACCCCGGCAGGACCCCGCCGAGGCCCGGGAACTGCAGCCGGGTCGCCTCGGCCAGCGTCTCCGGCGCGATCCGCCGCGGCTGCTGGAGCTCCCGCGCGAGCTCGAGGAGCGCGCCGAGCGTCCCGGTCGCGCCGGATCCCGCCGGCCCCTCGAGGCGGATGCCGGTTCCGCGCCACACCTCGTGGAAGTAATCGGCGAACGGCATCTCCGCCCGTGCGGCGACGAGCGCGGCCGCGATGTCGATCCCGTGGTTCGAGTAGATACGCCTCGTGCCCGGTCGCGCGATCGGCGGACCGTGGTCGAACGGGAGCCCGGACGCATGCGCGAGCAGGTGGCGAAGGGTCGATCCGGGAGGACCGGCCGGCTCGTCGAGATCGACGAGACCCTCCTCGGCCGCGACGAGCATCGCCACCGCCGAAGCGAGCTTCGTCACCGACGCCCATCCGAAACGGTGAGCGGTCTCGCCGTACGCGGACTCGATCCGGCCGGTCGTCCCCACGGCGACACGGTCTACGGCCCAGTCGTCGACCTGGCGAAGGGCCTCCACGCGCGCGAGACTAGTGGAGTGGAGCGCCAGCAGGTCTCGTCAGGGGCTGTGTTCGAGGACCGAGTCGGCTACTCGCGCGCGGTCCGCGTCGGCGAGCGCGTGTGGGTCTCCGGGACAGCGCCGATCATGCCCGGCGACGAGGATCCGCCTGCCGATGCCTACGGGCAGGCAAAAGTGTGCCTCTCCATCATCGAGCGCGCGCTGGACGAAACCGGCGCGTCACTCGACGACGTCGTACGAACGCGCATCTACGTGACCGATCCGTCGCTGATCGGAGAGGTCGGGCGCGCGCATCGAGAGGCGTTTGCCCGCGCGCGGCCCGCGACCACCGGAATCGTCGCGCAACTGCTCGATCCGCGCTGGCTGGTGGAGATCGAGGCCGAGGCGGTGATACTGGAGACGTGACCGAGCAGCAGATCTACCCGCCGTCGATCACCGGCAAGGGCGCCGTCTCACCGGGTACGGAAGCGAGCGTCCTCGACCACCGTTTCGGGCACGGTGACCCGTACACGCTCGGCGTCGAGGAGGAGTACATGCTCCTCGACCCCGAGACGTGGGACCTGGTCCAGCACATCGATTCCGTCCTGGCGGCGGTCGAGGACGGGGAGCACAAGGGCCGGCTGCACGCCGAGCTGATGCAGTCCGTGCTCGAGGTGACGACACCCGTCTGCCGCACCGCGTCGGACGTGAAGGTCGCGCTGTCGCAGCTCCGCGGCTACGTCGCCGAGATCGCGCGCACGGAGGGCTGCCGCTTCGGCTCCGCCGGGACACATCCCTTCAGCCTGTTCGAGCGCCAGCGCATCACCGCGCGCGACCGCTACCGCCAGCTCGTCGATCAGCTCCAGTACGTCGCCCGTCGAGAGCTGATCTTCGGCATGCACATCCACGTCGCGGTCGACGACGCCGAGAAGGCGGTACAGGTGATGAACGGCTTGCTCGTGCACCTGCCGCAGATGCTCGCCCTCTCCGCCTCCTCGCCGTTCTGGCGCGGCGAGCCGACGGGTCTGCGATCGAGCAGGCAGATGGTCTTCGCCGCGTTCCCACGGTCGGGACCGCCGCCGCGGTTCAAGGACTACGCGGACTACGCGGACGTCGTCGGGCAGCTCGAGCGCACGGGGTGCATCGCCGACTACACGCACATCTGGTGGGACATCCGCCCGCATCCTCGTCTCGGCACGATCGAGATGCGCGTGTGCGACGCGGTCACGCGCCTCGAGGACGTCGTGGCGATCGCCGCGCTCTTCCAGGCGATCGTGAAGATGTACTGCGAGCAGTACGACGCCGGGAAGAGCATCGCGACGTGGCACCGGATGCTCACCACCGAGAACAAGTGGCTCGCCGCACGCTACGGGCTCGAGGCGCCGGTGATGGACCTCGCGACCGGCCGGCGGAACCGCGTACCCGTCGCGCAGCTGGTCCGGCGGACGCTGCGCGACGTCGAGCCCCACGCCCGCGAGCTCGGGTCCGAGCGTGAGCTCGAGGGCGTGCGGGAGATCCTGGCGCGCGGCAACGGCGCCGACCGCCAGCTCCGCGTGTGGAACGCCAACCGCGACATCGTGGAGGTCGTGCGAGAGGTCGCCGAGGCGACGGAGGCCTCGGCGGTCCCGCTTCCCGTCTAGCTCGTTCTCAGTAGGCTCGAGGACGTGCTCGCCGCCGGCGACCGGATTCCTACCGCAACGGTATTCCTCGGCCCGAACGAGCCGCTGACGCTGCACGAGCTCGTCGAGGACGGGCCGAAGCTGCTCGTCTTCTACCTGTTCGACTGGTCGGCCACCTGAACGCACGAGATGGAGCTCCTGCGTGACAGGAGAGCCGAGTTCGAGGCGGCCGGCGTCCAGCCTGTCGGCATCTCGCGCGACTCACCGTGGACGCACATCGCCTGGACGCAGGCGCTCGACCTGAACTTCGGGCTCTTGTCGGACTGGAACGCGGAGGCGGTACACGGCTTCGGGATCGCGCACAGCCATCGCCGGTTCCACGACGTTGCGCAGCGTTCCGCGTTCCTGGTCGACGCCGAGGGCGTGATCCGAGGCGCGTGGCGCTACGAGACCGGCGACCTGCCGGACGTGGACGAGCTGCTCGAGGCTGCTCGGGCGCTCAAGTGAGCCGGATACGCGGGTCGACCCAGGCGTAGACCAGGTCGACGGCGAGGTTCATCACGATGATCGCGGTCGTCGCGAAGACGAGCACGCCCAGCACGGTCGGGCTGTCGTAGTTCGTGAGCGACTGCACCGTCGTGTATCCGAGCCCCTGGAGCGAGTACACGGTCTCGGTGAAGATCGCGCCGCCGACAGTCAGCCCGATGTCCATCCCGAGCATCGTCACGATCGGCAGGAGGGCGTTGCGAAGGATGTGCGCGCGCATGACGCGCAACTCGGGTGCGCCCTTCGCACGCGCGGTGCGGACGTAGTCCTCGTTCATCGTCTCCATGACGTTCGTGCGGATCATCCGCACGTAGACCGCCGCATAGACGACGGCGAACGTCATCCACGGCAGCAGCAGGTGGTACGCCCACTGGATCGGCCCGCCTGGTTGACCGTAGAGCGGATGGAAGAAATTCGCGTAGCCGGCAATCGGCGTGACGTGCAGTCTGTAGCCGATCAGGTAGGACGCGACCAGCCCGAGCCAGACCGGATGCGTTGAGATGGCGACGAGCACGCCCGTCATCGATACGCGGTCGAGCAGCGACCGCGGACGCAACGCGCTCAGCACACCGATGGGGAGCGCGATCAGCAGCCACAGCACCATTCCGCCGAGCACGAGCGACAGGGTCACGGGCGCAGCCGCACCGACGATGCTGTTGACGCTTTCGCGGTTGACGAACGAACGGCCGAGACTCGGCGCCTTGAGATGCGGACCGTGCGCGAAGCTCACCGGCATGAGCCGGCCGAGGAACTTCGCATACTGCACGTAGACGGGCCGGTCGGTGCCGAGATAGTGAGCGACCTTCGCAACCATGACCGGCGTGCACGCGCGCCCGCACGCGAACTTCGCCGGATCGTGCGGGATCAGGTAGAAGAGAACGAACCCGATCAACGTGACCGTCAGGAAGAGCGCGGCTGAGAACGTCAGCCGGCGGATCACGTAGCGGATCATCGCCTCTGCATGATGGAGGGAGTTCGACGCTCATCTCGATGCTGATCCGGCATCACGGTGTTTCGGATCTGCGATCGACCGGCTTCCTGGGAGAACGTCCCATGCGGCCCGTCGCCGGGTACCCGGCGCCCGGACCGCCGCCGGCTCTCGCCGCCGCGGGGAGTGTCGCGACGGCGAGAACCAGCAGCGCGATCGCCGCTCTGGCGATGTCTTCCTACTTCAGGTACAGCGTGCCGAGGTCGAGGGCGCCCCAGGCCGGCAGCCAGAGATAGCCACCCGTCTTCGGTCCGACGTAGTCCCGCTGGTTGCGGTTGTCGATCGGAGCCCACGGGGCGAAGTGCGACATCGTGTAGATGTCGAGCTCGCCCCACGCCTTCGACCGGGCGGGGCCGGTGAGGGCGTTCGCAGCGTCGATCTTCGAGTTCACCGACGCGTTGTCGAAGTACGACAGGTCGTTGTTGCTCGACGCGTGAATCGTGCGGCCGTCGAGCAGGATGTGGAAGAAGTCGTATCCGTCGGCGTAGTCCTGGTACCAGCCGGCGAACAGCGCGTCGAAATCGGCTCCCTTCACACCCGCCGCGTTGTAGATGGCGTACCCCTGGAACGGCTTGACCGTGACGTTGCAGCCCATCTGCTCGAGGTTGTATTTGAGAATTCCGGCCTGCGGTGTTCCGACCGGCCCCGTCGCGTACCAGAGGTTGACGTTCCCGCACTTAGCTCCCGCGAGCGACTTCGCCTTTGCCGCGTCGGCGCCGGCGATCGGGTAGAGGCGCTGGTTGTACACACCGCCCGTCAGCGACTGCGGCAGGATCTCCGTCGACCGCTTGCCACCCTCGAAGCCGCGCACACGCAGAAGCGCGGGGCGGTCGATCGCATAGTTCACTGCCCTTCGCACGGCGACGCTCCCGAACGACGGGCGGGCCGTGTTGAGCGCCACGTAGTCCGTCTCCGGAAGCGGATGGACGAAGAACCGGCCCTTGTTGATCCCGTATTGCTGTGACAGCTGCGCGGCCGCGGACGGGTTGTCGAGTCCCGTGGGATCGGTCGCGTAGGTGCCGTTCGACACCTGCAGGAACGTCTGCTGCGGATTGGTGTTCATCGTCAAGACGATCGTGTCGGCGCGGTGCGGGCGGCTGCCGGCGTAGAGCGGGTTCCGCTTCAGCACCATCTGCTTGCCGATCGTGCGGCTCGCGATGTAGTAGGGGCCCGCCCCCGGAAGCGTGCCGACACCATTCGGATCGACGGGCGTCTTCGCCGGATCGATGGCGCAGAAGAACGGCATGGCGAGCTTGTCGAGCATGCCGCCGTCCTTCTGGGTGAGATGGATCGTCAGCTTGTCGCCCTTGGCGACGACACCGCTGACGCTCTTCGCCTTTTTCGACAGCACGTCGTTCCAGCCGACGATGTCACCGACGAAGGCGCTCACCGGCGAGTTCATCGACGGGTTTGCGTCACGGTCCATCGCCGCCTTGAAGCTCTGCGCGGTGACGGTCGCGCCGTCGCTGAACTTGATGCCGGGTCGAATGGTGAACGTGTACGTCTTACCGTTTGCCGAGATGACCGGCATGCCTGCGGCCGCCGCCGGGCTGAGCTCGGTGCTCGCGCCGCCCACGTCGGAGTAGCTGATCAGCGTCGCGCACGTCTCGAACTCGATCTGCCACGAGAGCGCGCCGTACGCGAGTGCGGGGTCGGAGTAGTCGACGTCTGACGCGGCGACCGCGAGCTGCAGGGTCTGCGCGGCGCGTTCCGACGTCGATCTGCCGAGTGCCGTCACGGCGAGCGCGAGCGCGCCGATCAGGCTCAGCGGAACCATGTACGACAATCTCTTTCGCATCCTGCTCCTTTCGGGCCAACCGATCGGTCGTCTTGCGAGGCGGCCCGGGAAGCGCTTCAAGCCCTCCATCCCCGAAAGGCACGTCACCCTCCCGGGATCGCCTCGTCGGACTGAGACGGCGGCGGTGCGGCTTTGTGCATGCGGGTCCGGCATCGGCCCGATGCCGGAGTGCGATCAGCGCAACTCGTCGCAGATCTGACGTGCGGCGTCAGTGAACGCCAGCTCGGCGTCGGAGTGGCGCCGGTCTCTGTGCCGTACGAGTGCAAGCGTGCGCGGGGCGAGCTCCGGCAGCTGATGAATCACGACGCGCCGATCGGTTGCATCGACGGCGAGCGCGGGCAGCACCGCTGCGCCGACGCCTGCGGCGGCGAGCGCCTGGATCACCGCGTTGACAGCGGAGCGAAACACGACGACCGGCTCGACGCCGAGCGACGCGAGTTGCGTCTCGACGGCCTGCAGCCCGCGGCAGCCGACCTGGCCGATCAGCGGAAGCGACGCGAGCTCGCGCAGCGACAGCGGGCCGGCCGACAGCGGCGCCTCCCGGCTCGCCACGAGGACGTACGGGTCCGACATGAGCTCGAAGAGCTCGAACGGCCCCACGGGTGCCGGCAACTCGACGAACGCGAGCTCGACATCGCCGCGCTCGACGGCTTCGTAAAGACAGAGATCGAACGACGCTTCCCACGGCCGGAAGGCGACGTCGGGCGCGCTCGCCGCGAATCGCCGCACGAGCTCAGGCAGAACCCGGACCGCGATCGACTGCGTGATCCCGACACGGAGGTCTCGGCGATGCACCTCGCCGGCAACGGAAAGATCCGCCTGCGCCGCCTGCAGCCGCGCGAGGATCGCGCGTGCATGCTCGAGCACCAGCTCCCCCGCGACGGTCACGTGGACGCTGCCGCCTCCCGGTACCCGTTCGAGTAGGCGCTGGCCGACGGCCCGCTCGAGCGCGGCGATCTGCTGGCTGATCGCAGACTGGACGTAGCCGAGCCGTACCGCGGCGCGGCGGAACGAGCCTTCGGCTGCGACGGCCTCGAGCGCGGCGAGATGGCGCAGCTCGACGCCGAGCCAGGGTGCGTGCTCCCGGTTCAGCGGAGGCACGATCGCTTCACGCCGCATGCTCCTCGAGCGTGCGACCGGCCGAAGACCCGGGGAACCACACATGTGTCTCGTGTACCGCGGTGAGCCGCCACCGCCCGTCGACACTGATGTACACGTGACGGAACGGGACGCTCCCGCGGAACGAGACGCCGTCGACGGCGCCGAGAAGGTCGGCGCGCCCACTCACCTCGGCCCGGCGCTCGTGCGAGCGCACATGACGGGAGCGCGGCGTCGCGAGCTCGAACCGCACGCGTCCGGATGCGAGAAACGCGAGCAGCTCACACCTCGACAGCAGCCGGACTCCGAGAGCGTCCGTGTAGGTGAAGTCGTCCGCGAGCAGAAGGCCGAGGGACTCCTCGTCGCAGGCAAAGAGCGCGGCGAAGAAGAGATCGTCGGCCGCGAGGACGTCCGTCAGCCATAACTGTTCGACCACCCTCACCTCGCCGCCACTGCGGTCAGTTGAGCGGCCACGGCGCGCCAGCGCCCACGTCGGCAGTGCCAGACGTCGGTGTATCTCGTCGACGCCGCCGAGCCCGAGCGCGTGTGGTGCGTTATCCCGTGCACGAGGGCGACGTCACCGATGACGTCGACGTCGACGACCTCGAAGGTCACGTCGGAGACGCCGGGCGCCGCGGCGTGGCGCTGCAGGAACGACTGCTTGTCGATGCGGCTGCCGTCCGCGAGCGTGCACGCGAAGCGCTCGCTCAGATGGGCGTCGTACCAGTCGACGTCCGACTCGACGAACGCGCGGATGTACTCGCGGTTGAGCTCCAGGAGTGCAGCGACCGCGTCGGCCTCGCGCAGCTCGTCGTAGTCGCTCTCGGACGCGAACGTGCTTTCCGACATGTCCCCTCCCGATGTCGACGATTGTCATCCGTTGACGGCCCCCGCTTCAGAGCGGACGGGCACGAGCCTCGCGGCCGCGATCGCGCGGGCGAGCTCTTCGACCGCAGCGGGAATCGCAGGCTCGACGATGCTGCCGTAGCCGATTAGCAGGCCGGTCGGCCCTTCGTAGCCCGGCAACGTATGCCTCGACACGGCTTGAACCGCGAGGCCGCGACCGTGCGCCTGCAGGCAGATCTCGGCTTCCAGCTCGCGCGAAGGAAGCTCGAGCACGACGTGGAGACCGGCGGCGACCCCACGGACGGGGAAGTCCGGCAAGAGCTCGTCGAGCATCGCGACCAGCCGGTCGCGGCGGCGCCGATACACATCGCGCATGCGACGGAGGTGACGGTCGAACTCTCCGCGTTCGAGAAAGTCCGCGAACGCGAGCTGGTCGATGCCTGAGAGGTGCAGCATCGAGTGCTGGATCTCCTCCGTCACCGCGGTCGCGAGCTCACTCGGAAGCACCGCCCACCCGAGCCGCACCGCGGGCGCAAGCGTCTTCCCCGTCGAGCCGACATAGGCGATGCGTTCGGGCTCCTGCGCGTGCAGCGCCCTCGACGGCGCCCGGTCGTATCGAAACTCAGCGTCGTAGTCGTCCTCGACGATCAGCGCACCGGACTCGCCGGCCCACCGCACGAGCTCGCTTCGACGCGCCGGCGCGAGTGCGACGCCGGTCGGAAACTGATGTGCCGGCGAGGTCACGACCGCGGCTACATCGGAGCCGGCGAGCGCGTCGACGACGATCCCGTCCTCGTCCACAGGCACGCCGACCGGCTCGAGCCCCGCGTACTCGGCGGCGTCGTGCAGAACCCAGTGGCTCGGGTTCTCGAACGCAATGCTGTGGGCGCCGCGGCGTGAGAGCGCCCGCGAGATGAGCGCGATCGAGTGCGTCGAGCCCGCGGTGATCACCACCTGGTCCGGGTGAGCGACGACGCCTCGCGCCCGGCCGAGGTACGCCGCGACGTCGGCGCGAAGCACGCCGAGGCCGCGCGACTCGATGTAGCCGAGCTCCGAGTCGGCGGCGGTCACGAGCGCCTCTCGCAGCGAGCGCAGCCAGGTGCGCCGCGGGAACCGCCCGAGCTCGGGCTGGTGAGGGCGCAGGTCGTAGCGGATCTTCGGCGACCTTCGCCGGGCGGGCGTCGCGCCGTTGACGCGGATGCCGGCCACGCTCGGGCTCGCTCCCTGGCGAAGGTCGAGGTAGCCCTCCGCGGCGAGCTGCCCGTAAGCGCGAACGACGACACCGCGTGACACCGTCAGGTCTTCGGCGAGCGCGCGCGTCGACGGCAGCGTGCTTCCGGGTGCGATCGCACCTCGTCGGATCGCGTCACGGAGCTGGTCTTCGATCTGGCGCTGGATCGCGGTCGGCCGGGATCGGTCGACGTGCAGGGACAGCTCGCGGACCCGTCGTTCGCTCACACTCCCTGAGACGCCGAGCGGGGCGGAAAGTAGAACCACTCTGCGACGCGCGGCTGGTACCAGCGAGCGTGTCCTGATTTCCGTGCGAGCTCTACATGCCCATCGCGTGATAGCCGGAGTCGACGTACAGCGTCGTTCCGGTCACGTTCCGCGCGGCATCCGAGAGCAGGTAGGCCGCGGCCGCGCCGACGTCGTCCGCGTCGATGTGGCGATGCAGCGGCGCCCGCTCTGCGACGATCGACTCCATCGTCGGGAAGCCGGCGATCGAGCGGGCCGCGAGCGTCCTCACCGGACCGGCCGACACGGCGTTGACGCGGATGTTCTTCTGACCCAGGTCCCACGCGAGGTATCGCACCGACGCGTCGAGGGTCGCCTTGGCGACGCCCATGACGTTGTAGTGCGGCACGGCGCGCTCGCCGCCGAGGTAGGTCATCGTGACGATCGAGCCGCCGCCGGCGGCCTCCATCAGCGGCTCCGCCGCCCGGGCCGTCGCGACGAGCGAGTACGCGCTGACGTCGACCGCCAGCCAGAAACGGTCGCGAGGAGTGTCGGTGAAGCGGCCCTCGAGGTCTTCCGCGGCCGCGAACGCGACCGAGTGCACCAGGATGTCGAGCTCGCCGCCGAAAACGTCGGCCACCTCCGAAAAGACCCTCCGGACCGCGGCATCGTCGCGGACGTCGAGCTCGGTGACGAGCGGGCTGGACGCGCTCGCGGCCAGGTCGCGCACGTTCTGCTCGATCCGCTCACCCTGGAACGTGAACGCGAGCTGCGCGCCGCCGTCGGCCAGGCGCCGCGCGATCGCCCATGCGATCGACCGTTTGTTGGCCACTCCGAGAACAAGCCCGCGCTTTCCCTCGAACATCGGAGCGGATTCAACCATGGATGTACTAGGCTCCCGAGCCGGTGCGCCGCCTGTTCCTCCTGTCAGCGGCATTCGCCCTGACGGCTGCGGCGACCGCTTCTGCCGCCTTGCTCCGGGTGCGTCGTGACCTTCGCACGGCGGGGCGCTCTGCGACGGCGGCCCGCACACTCACGACCTGCGGCTGACGATGTCGATGCGCGTCGCGGTGGTGACGGGCGCCTCGTCGGGCATCGGCGCCGAGCTGGTCCGCCGCCTTCGTTCGCTCGGCTGGCATACGGTCGGCCTGTCGCGGCGGCCGTCCGACGCCGACGAGCACGAGGATTGCGACGTCTCGGACCGCCTCGCCGTCGACGAGACCGCGGCGCGCGTGCTCGCACGACACCAACGTGTCGATCTGCTCGTCAACAACGCCGGCACGCGTGGAGGCAGCGGCTTCCTGGAGATCGACCCGCAGCGGCTCGAACAGACGCTCGCCACGAATTTCCTCGGCGGCGTCTGGGTGACGAGAGCCTTTCTGCCCGCGCTCGCGCGCGGCTCCCGCATCGTCAACATCGTGTCGGTGGCCGGTTTGATCGCCGACGGTCCCTACTCCGCGACGAAGCACGCACAGCTCGCGCTCTCACGCACGCTGGCGGTGCAGCTTGCTCCCCGCGGCATCCACGTGCTCACCGTCAACCCGGGATACGTCGAGACGCCCGGATTCCCGCAGCGCACGCGGCACGGCCCACTGGTGCGGCCGTTGATCGTCGATCCGCCGTTCGTGGTCGACCGGATCCTCGCGGCGCTGGACCGCGGCCGCCGCGAGATCGTCGTCCCCCGCTGGTACCGGCCCTTCGCCGTCTTGCAGGCGCTCGCCCCGGGCACGCTCGCCCGCGCCCGCGCGCTCGCGCGCAGGTAACAGACTGTTGCTTACTTGTGGAGGACGTACCAGCCGACGACGCCCTCGTAGCCCGCCGGCACGAGCGCGCGCGCCCGTTCGCGCTCGAAGCCCTCACAGCCGGCGAGGTCGAGATACCGCTCGAGGTCACGTTGCTCGCGGACGACGAGATCGCGCCGCATGACGAGCCCGTTGGCGTCGAAGAGCGCCCGTAGGTCGCCGTCGGAGAGGACGCGCGTGGTCGACGCGTCGCGTGCGCGCTCGAAGCGGTTGAGCTCGAAGGCAGCGAGCGGGTCGACGGGTGCGAGCTGGTCGACGACGAGGACCGTGCCGCCTGGACGCGTGACGCGCGCGAGCTCCGCGACGAGCAGCTCGGGGCGGGGAGTGTGGTGCAGCGTACGCGCCGTGACGGCAAGATCGAACGTGAAGGATTCGAACGGCAAGTGTTCGGCGTCCGCGACGACCACCTGCACGTTCGCGGGCGCATCGCTGCGCGCCCGTTCCGCCATCGCCTCGTCCTTGTCCACGGCGACGACCTCGCGGACGCGTGCCGCGAGCGCGAACGCGAACGCGCCGGTCCCGGCACCGACGTCCAGCGCGCGCTCGTCACCCGACAGGACGAGCAGCTCGTCGAGCCGCTCGGCGAGCGCAGCAGAACGCTCGGCCTGGAGCGCGGCGAAGCGGTCGGGCTTCGAGCTCATGCGTCCATGATCGCGCGCCGCGCGCGGGTCGGCGAGCTGTCGATGCCGCAGGCGAGCTCGTAGTTGATCGTGCCGGCGACCTGCGCGTGCTCCTCGAGCAACAAACCGTTGCCGACCAGCGTCACGGGTGTGCCGCGCTCGACGGGACCGGGAAGCGCCACGGCGAATGCGTCCATCGAGACGGTCCCCACGACCGGGCGCCGGGCGCCGTCGACGAGAATGTCGCCGCCGGTGAGGCCGCGGCGAAATCCGTCCGCGTACCCGACCGGGACGATCCCGATCCAGGTGTCGCTCTCGGCGACGAAGCGGCGGCCGTAACCGGTCGACTCGCCCGGCCGGAGCAGCTTGCAGAGCGCGATCTCGCTCTCCCAACGGAGCACCGGGGAAAGGCCCTCGTCGGCGGGATCCGTCCCGAACGGCGACAGCCCGTACAGCGCAATGCCGCAACGAGCAGCGTCGAGACGCGATTCGGGCAGGCGGAGGGCGGCCGCGCTGTTCGCGGCATGTAGCGTCATCCCCTCGATCCCCTCGGTTGCCTCGCGGAACCGCTCGAGCTGACGACGCGCATAGTCGAGGTCGGTGTCTGCCGTTGCGAGATGCGTCATCACGCCGACGACCTCCCGTGCCGGAGCCTGCAGCTCGGCCGCACCCCAGCGCCCCATGCCGGTGTCGATCTTCACGTGCACGCCGACGCCTTCGGGAATGCGCTCGTCCCCCACGACGAGCTCGAGCCGGGCGCCGCGTGCGCGGCCGACGTCCGCATCGACCGTCGGCCCGATCACGATCAGGCGCGCGTCCGGAAGCGCGCGACGCAGCACGAATGCCTCGTCGACCGTGGCCGCGCAGAGGGCCGATGCGCCCGCCTCGAGCGCGACCCTGCCGCAGTCGAGCGCGCCGTGCCCGTAGCCGTCGGCCTTGACCACCGCCCAGAGCTCCGAGCCCTCGAGGACCTCGAGCAGCCGCCGCACGTTCTGCCGCAACGCGCCGAGGTCGATGGTGATCTCGGACCGCCCCACGTCTACTGCAGCGGCGCACGCTGCCAGCCGTGACCGGCGAGCGCGAGCCGGAGGGCCGGCAGGAGATCGCTCGCGACGACGCCGCGCGGCGGATCGACGAGCTCGGCGGCAACTCCGTGCGCAACGGCACCCACCGCCGCGGCGAGCCGCGGCTCGAGTCCTTTCGCGACGAACGCAGCGATCACGCCGGTCAGCACGTCGCCTGACCCTGCGGTGGCGAGGACCGGAGTTCCGTAATCGCAGACGAGGACGCCCTCGCGCGGCGACGCCACGATCGTGTCGGCGCCTTTGACGAGCACGACGGACCCGAAAAGCGACGCTGCGCGACGGGCCGAATCGAGGCGGTGATCGTCGACCTCGCGAGCGTCGATCCCGAGCAGGCCGGCGAGCTCGCCACTGTGCGGCGTCATGATCGTCGGCGCGGATCGCGCGAACGGCTCGAGCTGCCAGAGCGCGTCCGCATCGAGAACGACCGGCAGCTCGAGCTGCTCGAGGAGCAGGCGGACGAGCTCTCTCGTGCCGTCGCTGCGACCGAGCCCCGGCCCCAGCGCGACGACATCGGCACGCTCGGCGGCGGCGAGGACGCCGTCGAGCGCCCGCGGCAGCAGCCGTCCGTTCGAGTCCTCGGGGAGCGGTCGCTTCACGACCTCCAACAGCCGCGACTCAAGCACGGGCATAGTCGACTCGGGAGCCGCGACGGCGACGTAACCGCAGTCGGCGCGGAGAGCCGCGAGGGCTGCAAGCATCGGCGCCCCGGTCAATCCTCGCGAGCCGCCCACCACGAGGACCGACCCGGCGCTGTACTTCGTCGACGCGGAGTGCTTGCGCGGCACCTCCAGCAGCGTCGAGGCAGGAACGAGCGCGTGCTCGTGATCCCGGGGGCGGAGCCCGATCGGCGCGACGTGCACGGTGCCGGCGTGGAAACGGCCGGGCGCGATCGCGAGACCGACCTTCGCCGCTCCGAACGTGATCGTCTCGGTCGCGCGTATCGCCGCGCCTGGCACCTCCCCGGTCGAAGCATTGACGCCGGACGGGACGTCGACCGCGACGATGGGCCGCCCGGTCGCGTTGACGAGCTCGACCATCCGCGCGGCGTCCTCACGAGGAGCGTCACGCAGCCCGATCCCGAGCAGTGCATCGACGATGACGTCGGGAGAGCCGAGGTCGCCGAGTCCCTCGACGATGTGAACGTCGCGGCCGGCGGACCGCAGCACGCGTGCGCAAACCTTGCCGTCGCCGCCGTTGTTTCCACCTCCGCACACCACCGTGACCTGCCCTGGATGGCGGCGCAGCACGGCGTCCGCGACCGCCGCACCGGCCCTCTCCATCAGCTCGTCGAGACGTCCCTCGTAGGCCTCTTCGGCGACTCGAGTCTCCTCGGCAGTGAGCAGGGGGTCGAGCCTCATGCGTCGAGCACCACCGCGACGGCGGCCGCGAGCTCGCGGGAATGGGTCATCGAGAGCTCGATGGAGCCGGCCGCGACGCGCTCGGCCCATGCGGCCGTGCGCCCGCTGAGAAACACCCCAGGCTTCGGGCGACCGCGGATCTCGATCTCCTTCCAGGTGAAGTAGACGCCCGAGCCGAGCGCCTTTCCGACCGCCTCCTTCGCCGCGAAGCGGCCGGCGTAGTGCTGGGCCGGGTTCGGCTTCGAGTCGCAATACGCACGCTCGTCGGCGGTGAAGCACCGCTCGCGGAACGAGTCGCCGTGCCGTTCGAGCGCGTGTCGCACGCGGTCGATCTCGATCAGGTCCACGCCGACGCGAATCGTCACAGGCTGTGCTCGAGCCACGTCGGAACCTGGGCGATCGACGAGACGATGGCGTCGGGCTGTACGCGAGATCGCTCGACCTCGTCCGGGCGGAACTTTCCGGTCCGGACCAGGATGGTCTTGATCCCGTTCAAGTGCGCGCCGAGGACGTCGCCTTCGAGGTCGTCGCCGACCATCCACGTCAGCTCGGCTTCGGCGTCGAGCGCTTCGAGCGCAGCCTGGAAGTACGCCGAGCTCGGCTTGCCGAGCACGGTCGCCTCCGTGTCGGCTGCGTACTCGAGACCTGCGACGAACGCGCCCGCATCGAGCCGCGGGCCGTCCGCCGTCTGCCACCAGCGGTTCTTGTGCAGACAGAACAGGTCGGCGCCGGCCTGCAGCTCGTGAAACGCGCGGTTCAGGTTGAGGTACGAGAAGATGCGGCCCGTCTCCTCGCCCTCGTCGGCGCCCCCGACGAGCACGGCGTCGACGTTCATGCCGACGAGCTGCAGCCCGCCGAGGTCGTCGAGTATCCCGGGCATCGTGAGCGCGAGCACCCGCTTCCCGGCGAGTTGCCGGGCTGCGACGTCGCCCGTCGTCTGGAGCTCGCCGTCGTCGAGCTCGATCCCGATACCGCGCAGCTGCTCGAGGAGCTGGGCGCGCGAGCGAGTCGTCGAGTTCGTGACGAACCGCAGCCGGTGACCGTCGGCGCGCAGCCGGCGGACGGCCCCGGCCGCTCCGGCAATCGGTTCGCCTGAGACGTGCAGCACTCCGTCCACGTCCAGGAGAATCGCGGCCATGGACGTCGAGTCTATTCGGTCGGAGATCGCGTTCCGTTTCTCGCGCTCGAGCGGTCCCGGGGGCCAGCACGCGCAGAAGTCGTCGACCCGCGCCGACGCGCTGTTCGACGTCGAGGCGTCGACGGGGCTCAGCGACGCCGAGCGGCGGCGTGTGCTGGAGAGGCTCGGGCCGGTCGTCCGTGCGGTCGCACAGGACGAGCGATCGCAGCTCCGAAACCGGGAGCTCGCGACCGAGCGGATCCTCGAACAGCTGCGCGAGGCTGCGCGTGTCCGCCGGAAACGACGGCCGACGGCGCCGTCGCCGGCATCGGTCGAGCGGCGACTCGACGAGAAGCGCCGCCGTTCCGCAACGAAGCGGCTTCGGCGCTCGACGGAGGACTAGAGGCTTTCCACATCAAGCCCCTAGCCGAGAAACGCGTGCCTGCAGTGCTCGCTGCAGAAGTAGAAGGTGCGCCCGCCGACGACGGCCGTCGGGCCACCTGCCTTACGGTCGACCGTCATCCCGCAGACAGGGTCCTTCGCCCCGCGCGTCATCGTCAGCGCGATCAGGCCGACGAACACGAGGGCGAACACGATGTCGAGCACGGACGTGTAGTTCCACGTCACAGCCCGTTCCGAGACGGACGCGATGGAGGGACGATGCGCAGGGACGAGCCCGGTCGCAGAGAAGAGCCCGTCCACGGCGAGACCGGCGATCGCCATCGTCGCGAACATGATCAGCGTCAGCACCAACGCGAAGCGAAGGCCGTAGTACTTCCGGTACGCATTGACGATCGGGACGATGATCAGGTCGGCGAAGAGAAATGCGATCACGCCGGCGAACGAGCTCCCACCGGCCCAGAGCACGGCCGCGAGCGGCACGTTGCCGATCGAGCAAACGAAGGCGAGCGCGGCGACGAGTGGCCCGACGACGACGTTCTCTGCGATCCTCAGGGGAGCCCACGCGTGTGTGACGAAGAGGGCGTTGAAGAAGCCCTTCGGCAGCAGCGACACGTACCCGGCGATCAGCAATCCGCCGGCGATCTCTTTCCACAGCATCAACCAGTCCCCGCGGAAGTTGTGCGCGACGTCGGACCACGCCTGGGGTGAGACGAGCTTCCGGCGCAGCGGCAGGTCGGTGGAAGCGGAGTGATGCGCGTGTCCGGTCTCGGCCTGGCGGGCGTGCGCGCGCATGGCGTCCTCGTCGGCGGGTGACACGAACAGCCTGAGCCCGACCCACATCAGCAGGATCAGGACGACGCCGCCGACGAACTCGGCGAGCGTGAAGCGCCAGCCGATCAGCAACCAGAGGACGAGACCGAGCTCGAAGACGAGGTTCGTCGACGCAAACTGGAAGACCATCGCGGAGACGAGGCTCGCCCCTTTTTCGAAGAGCGACTTCGCGATCGCGATCGCGGCGTAGGAGCACGAGGAGGACGCGGCGCCGAGCCCGGTTGCGAGCGCGACCTCTCGCGGGCCGCGGCCGCCGAGCGCCCGCTCCAGACCGGTGCGCGGCACCCACGCCTGGACGATGCCCGAGAGCGCGAAGCCGAGCACGAGCGCCCACCAGACCTCCCACCCCATGCGCAGGGAGCTCTCGAGCCCATGCCACGCCCACATACCCCCTTAGGGTATCAGTGTGCGGGTTAGAAGTTGGTGCGGTGGTAGCCGCGGTCGTCGAACCTGGAGTCCTTGCCGTACGAGGCGGCGAGGATGCAGACGGCGATCACGGCGATCACGAAGAAGAGAGCGGCCATGCCTGAAGAGTGCCTGTGCAGGGTCTATTAGAGCAAATCGAGTTATGATTGATTTTGATCATGGAATCCGATAGTTGGTCGGGCGCCGAGGTCAGGCACTTCGCGGCGCTGCAGGCGGTCGCGGCCGAGCGGTCGTTCGGCCGTGCGGCGGAGCGGCTCGGCTACACACAGTCCGCCGTCAGCCAGCAGATCGCGACGCTCGAACGAATCGTCGGCGAGCGGCTCGTCGAACGGCCGGGTGGACCGCGGCCGGTCACCCTCACCGATGCCGGCGAGCTGCTCCTCGGGCATGCGGACTCGATCGTCGCCCGGCTCCAGGCTGCCCAGTCCGATCTCCAGGCGCTTCGAGCGGGCGAGATCGGCAGGCTCCGCGTCGGCACGTTCCAATCGGTCGGCGCACGCGTCCTGCCCGAGATCATGTTGCGGTTCACAGCCCAGTGGCCGCAGGTGGAGGTGACGCTCTTCGAGCTCGAGGACGAACGCGTCGGTCCCGCGATCGAGCGCGGGGAGATCGACGTCGGGTTCGTCCAGCTGCCCATCGAGGACGCGCCGATCGAGACGATCGAGCTTCTGCGCGACCCCTTCGTCTTCATGACCCAGGCGGGCTCGGTCGCTGCCTCTCGCACGCCGACCCTCGCCGAGATCGCAGCCCGGCCGCTCGTCGGCTTCCGCGCGCACCACGCGCTCGAGAGCCTCGAGGCGGCGTTCCACGCCGAAGGTCTCGAGCCGCGCTGGGCGTTCCAGTCCAACGACAACTCGATCGTGCAGGGCTTCGTCGCCGCGGGGCTGGGGAACGCCGTGATGCCCCGGCTGACGGTCGATGTGAGCGATCCTCGGATCGCAATCACGCCACTGCCGGAGATCGCGCCGCGGGTGATCGCGGTCGCGCGTCACCGCGACCGGTACGCATCACCCGCGATGCGCGCGTTCGTCGAGACCGCGACTACTCGACTGTGACGGTCTTCGCGAGATTCCTCGGTTGATCCACGTTCAGGCCGCGCAGTCGCGCGATGCGGTAGGCGAGCAACTGGAGGGGCAGGATCGCCAGCGCGGCCTGCAGGAACGCCGGCGACTTCGGAACGTAGATGACGTCGTCGGCATGGTGCTGGATGTCCTCGTTGCCGTCCGTTGCGATCGCGATCACGTGCGCGCCGCGCGCCCGCGTCTCCTGGATGTTCGACACGATCTTGTCGTACGTGTGGATACGTGTTGCGACGACGACGACGGGCGTTCCCTCGTCGAGCAGCGCGATCGGCCCGTGCTTCATCTCGCCGGCGGAGTACGCCTCCGTCGGGATGTAGGAGATCTCCTTGAGCTTCAGCGCACCCTCCAGCGCGACCGGCAACCCGATATGACGGCCGAGGTACAGGAAGAACGGCTCGCGATGGAAGCGTTGCGCGATCTCCTCGATCGGATGGTCGCCGTCCAGGAAGCGCTGCATCTTCGCCGGCAGGTCGTAGACCTCGTCGAGGATGAACTCGACTTCGTCCGGCGGCAGCGTCTCGCGACACTGAGCGAGCTTGAGGCCGATCAGGAAGAGCAGCGCGATCTGTGCGGTGAAGGTCTTCGACGCCGCGACGCCGACCTCGAGACCTGTGCGTGTGAAGAGAACGGAGTCGACCTCGCGCGTGATCTGCGAGCCCATCGTGTTCGTGATCGCAACCGTGCGCGCACCCTTCTCGCGTGCGAGCTTCATCGCCTGGATCGTGTCGCGTGACTCGCCGGACTGCGAGATGCCGATCACCAGCGTGCCGGGGTCGATCACAGGGTTCCGGTAGATCCATTCGCTCGCGACGTCCGGCTCGACCGGCACCCGCGCCCACTCCTCGATCGCGTACCTGCCGACGACGCCGGCGTGGTACGAGGTACCGCAGGCGACGACGACGATGCGGCGAAGGTGGCGGAGCTCTTCCTCGGTCATCCCGAGGCCTTCGAGCACGAGCCGCCCGTGCCGGACGCGGTCGCCGATCGTCTCGGCGACGCCCTCCGGCTGCTCGTAGATCTCCTTGAGCATGAAGGTCTCGTAGCCGGACCGTTCGGCCGCGTCTTCGTCCCAGTCGACTTCGACGACGTCGAGCTCGACCTCGGCGCCCGTGTCTGCACTGACGATGCCGACCGCCTTCGGCGTGATCGTGACGACCTCGCCGTCGTTCGGGAACTGGACGCGCCTGGTCTCCGACAGGAACGCCGCGAGGTTCGACGCGAGGAAGTTCTCGCCGTCGCCGAGGCCGATCACGAGCGGCGTCTGATGCCGCACGCCGACGAGCTCGTCCGGGCTGTCGCGGTGCATGACGACGAACGTGAAATGCCCTTCGAGTCGCGCGTAGACGGCGCGGACGGCGGCGGTCAGATCGCCGTCGTACTCGTCTTCGAGCAGATGTACGACGACCTCCGCGTCCGTCTCGGACGTAAAGGTGTGCCCCGCCGCCGTCAGCTCGTCGCGAAGCTCGCGGTAGTTCTCGACGATGCCGTTCAGCACGATCGCGAGCGCGCGGTCGTCGCAGCCGGTCAATGGATGCGCGTTCTGCTCGGTGACCGCGCCGTGCGTCGCCCAGCGCGTGTGGCCCAACCCGGTCGTCGACTTCGAGCCGTTCGGGCCGGCTGCCTCTTTCAGGTTCTGCAAATTGCCGACGGCGCGGACGTAGTCGAGCCCGTCCGACTCGAGCAACGCGATGCCCGCCGAGTCGTACCCGCGGTACTCCAGCCGCTCGAGCCCGTGAATGAGGAGCGCTCTGGATGCGCGGCTCCCCACGTATCCGATGATCCCGCACATCCCACCCACCTCCCTCTCGGTCGCGCGAGCAGACCTTAGATGCTCGCTTGTCTCCCTGTGAAGGTCCCAAGAAACGCAAAAGCCCGGCCGCGAGAGCGTGTCCCAGCGTCGGGACGTTCAGCCGAGCTCTCGTCGAACGAGCGCCGCGATGCTAGCACAGGCCTCAGCGGCGATCCCGGCATCTTCGGCCTCGACGAGCACACGGATCAGCGGCTCGGTTCCGGACGGGCGCACGAGCACGCGTCCTTGACCATCCCATTCGGTGTTGAGCCGCTCGACCTCATGCTGAATCCTGTCGGTCAACTCCTTCTCGGCGACCGGGACGTTCTCCTTTACCTGTGGCCAGCGGGACATCACCGAAGCGACGTCGCTCAGACGCCTGCCCTTGAGAGCGCCGCACAGCAACAGACCGGCCGCGAGCCCGTCACCCGTGACGTGGTCGCGCAGGTAGATGATGTGCCCAGATTGCTCGCCGCCGAGCAGCGCACCTTCGCGTTGCAGTGCCTCCAGCACGTATCGGTCGCCGACGTCGGTCGTGTGCACGCCGATGCCGTGCTCGCGCATCAGCGCGTGGAAGCCGAGGTTCGTCATCACGGTCACGGCCACCTGGTCGACCTGCTGGTCGAGCGCGAGGATCGCGATGATCTGATCGCCGTCGATCGCCTCGCCGTTCTCGTCGACGGCGAGCATGCGATCACCGTCGCCGTCGAACGCGACGCCGAGGTCGAAGCCTCCCTCGCGCACGGTGCGCTGCAAGAGCGCGAGGTCGGTTGCGCCGCAGCCGACGTTGATGTTCGTCCCGTCGGGCGCGTCGGCGATCGCGTGCACGACCGCGCCGCACCGGGAGAATGCGTCCGGCGCGAGACCCGAATATGCGCCGTTCGCGCAGTCGACGGCGATGCGAAGGCCGTCGAGGTCGCCGCCGAACCGTTCGAGGATGTGCTCGAGGTACGAGTCGGTCGCGATCTCCACGTGCTCGATGCGTCCCTGGTCGATCGCCGGCGCGGCCGCCAGGAGCTCCTCGATCTGCTCCTCGTGCTCGTCCGAGAGCTTGTGGCCGTGCGCGTCGAAGAACTTCACGCCGTTGTACTCGGGCGGGTTGTGGGACGCAGAAATGACCACCCCGAGGTCGAGGGAGAGCAGCGCGACCGCGGGAGTCGGCAAGACCCCTCCCAGTAGGCAATCGCCTCCGGCGGAGACGACCCCGCGTGCGAACGCCTCTTCGAGCTCGATTCCGGACGCCCGCGTGTCGCGTCCGACGAACACCTTGCTCGCGCCGGTCCACAGAGCGGCCGCGCGTCCGAGGCGCTCGACGAGCCCGGGCGTCAGGAACTCGCCGACGACGCCGCGGACACCGTCCGTGCCGAAGTACCTCCGCGCCACGGGGAGGCGTTCTACCGCTTGCTGAACTGCGGTGCCTTCCGGGCCTTGTGGAGGCCGGCTTTCTTCCGCTCCACCTCACGCGCGTCGCGCGTCAGGAACCCTGCGCGCTTGAGCGGGACGCGCAGGTCCGGGTTCACCTCGACGAGCGCACGGGCGATTCCGTGACGCACGGCGCCGGCCTGCCCGGACGGCCCGCCACCGTGCACGCGGACCCGCAGGTCGTACTGGCCTTCGAGCTCGACCGTCTTGAGCGGAGCAAGCGCGGTGACGCGGTGCACGAGCCGCGGGAAGTACGCCTCCAGCGTCTTGCCGTTGATCCAGGTCGCCCCGTCACCGGGCCGCAGGATCACGCGGGCGACCGACGTCTTCCGCTTGCCCGTCCCGAGGTATTGCGCGGGAGTCGACATCTACACCTCCAGCGGCTTCGGAGCCTGCGCCTCGTGCGGATGCTCCGGCCCCGCATAGATCTTCAGCTTCGTGAGCTGCGCGCGACCGAGCCGGTTGCGCGGCAGCATCCCCTTGACAGCCTTCCGCAGCACCTCGGCCGGCTGCCGGTCGAGCTGCTCGCGCAGCGTGCGCGTCCGCAGGCCGCCCGGGTAGCCGGAGTGCCGGTGGTAGAGCTTGTCGTCGAGCTTGTTGCCCGTGACGTGCACCTTCTCTGCGTTCACCACCACGACGAAGTCGCCGGTGTCGACGTGCGGCGTGTACTGCGGCTTGCCCTTGCCGCGCAGCCGAGCGGCGATCTGCGTCGCAAGCCGGCCGAGCGTCTTGCCGTCGGCGTCCACGAGATACCAGTCGCGCTGGACCTCGCCGGGTTTCGCGGAATACGTCTTCATACGGAGAAAGGGCGGACCAGGCGTCCGCCGGGCGCGAACTGTAGCAGCCCCCGCCTGAAATCCGTTGCCCCGCCGTGGCTCGGATGGCGCACGTAGTGGGCGCCGAGCGCAATGGCCGCGACCCGCCCGATTGCGACAACCACGCGGCCGCGCGCGAGCTCGAGCGCGAACGACAGGCCGGCCTCGACCTCTCCCCGCGTCGGCGGCCGGTTCGACGTCGCGGTGCCCGGATGGGTCGGCACCACGTTCCACAGCAAGACGTGGTCGGAGAGTCCCAACTCCTCCAGCACGCGGTGGACCACTGTCGCGGTCGCCTCCGCCGGACCGTTCCCCGTGAGCTGGCGCTCCGAGGTGAACGGGATGCCCGAGACGCGGGCACCGCGATAGCCGGGTGCCTCGCCGACAAGGAGAAGCGGCGCCGCGGCTCGTTGCTCGAGGTAATCGGCGAGACGCTCGCGCCGCCCTGCGGCGCCGCGTCCTTCCCGGTAGAAGTTGCAGGTCGCGCCGATACGCGCCGAGACGAGCCTGTCGATGAACGATCGCATCCAGATAAGAACTCTGACGGACGGCGGGCAGCAGCCCGTGGACATCGCGCACGCCGTCGCGTCGTTTCTCGACGCGGCGGAGCACACGCTCGATCTGGCGCAATACGACTTCAACCTCGGCTCGGAGACCAGCGCGATCGTCTGCGACGCGATTCGCAGGGCGGCCGCACGCGGTGTCCGCATCCGCTTCGCATACAACATCGACCACGCGAACCCGATTCCGGTTCCCCCGCCACCGGAGCCCGACGTCGCGCTGATCGCAACGCTGCCGGTCGACGGCAAGGGCATCGCCGGCATTCCCGACCTGATGCATCACAAGTACGTCGTCCGTGACGGCGAGACCGTGTGGACCGGATCTCTCAACTGGACCGACGATTCCTGGTCACGGCAGGAGAACGTGGTCGCGATCGTTTCCTCGCCCGCGATCGCGAAGGCGTACGAGCTCGACTTCGGCCAGCTCTGGTCGACGGCCGACGTGATGAAGAGCGGGTTCGTCGAGCCGCGCTGGGAGGACGGCGTGCGCGCGTGGTTCACACCGGGATACGGCGAGGATCTCTCACTGCGCATCGCGAAGATGATCCGTAGGGCTCGGCAGCGCGTGCGGATCTGCTCGCCGGTGATCACCACGGGGCCGGTGCTGGGCACGCTTGCGCAGGTCATCGCGGACCGCTCCGTCGATCTGGCGGGCTGCGTCGATGCGACGCAGATCCGGGAGGTCGTGCAGCAATGGCATGTGATCGGCAATGCGTACTGGAAGCTGCCGCTGCTGCAGCACGTCATGGCCGGGCCGTTCACCGGCAAGGAGTCGACGCCGTACGGTGACGGCACCGTGCACGACTTCATGCACGCCAAGGTGACCGTGTGCGACGACACGGTCTTCGTCGGCTCGTTCAACCTGTCGCGGAGCGGCGAGAAGAACGCCGAGAACGTGTTGGAGATCGAGGACGCGGAGATCGCCGACGAGCTGGCGTCGTTCGTCGACTCGGTCCGCGCGCTCTACGAGCCGGTGTCGCTACCAGTGTTCCCAGTGGACAAGGCCGTCAAGGGGCCGCCGCCGCGACCTGAGGCGTGACCCGATGTCCGGCGAGTCGCCCGGCCTGCCGATCAGCGCAAGGCCGATCGGGACGACGTCGTCGGGCAGACCAAGCAGCTCCTCGAAGATCCGCTTCTGGTCGGGGTGGCCGATGAAGGCACTCGCGAGCCCCTCGTCGATCGCCGCGGTCAGCACGAGCATCATCAGCGCGCCGGCGTCGACGAACCAGTACGGCACCGGCCACGTCACCTCCACGCCGCCGGTGATCGCGAGCTTGTCCGGCTCGTTGTAACGGGCGTGGTACAGCGCCTCGTTCGCCGAGATGACCATCTGAACGGGAGCGTCGGCGACGTACGTGTCTGCCATCTCGAACCGCTCGGCGATCTCGCGACGTCTCTCGGCATCGGTGACGACGACGATGCTGGCGCCCTGGCTGAAACCGCCCGAGGGCGCCCGGCGGATCACGCCGGCGATGCGTTCGATCTGGTCGCGTGGGATCGGATCGGACAGGAACGCACGGTGCATCCGGCGCCGCGCGAGCACGTCGCGGAACTCCATCAGTCCCTCTTCAGTGAATGTTGCCGGGTCCCGGGCGAGCGAAAAGCGAGCGATGCAAGGCCGCAGGGAGCCTCGATAGCCGTAGCTATCGGGGCGACCGAGGACGCCGCCGCGCGACGCATTGCAGCCGCCCGGGACACGGAGGACATTTGCTGAAGGGGCACGTGCGCAACGTATAGGGTCGGCACGGTGAGGTTCTCGGGCAAGACGGCGCTCGTGACCGGCGCCGCACGCGGTATCGGCGCCGCAACGGCGACGCGCCTGGCCGCCGAGGGCGCGACGGTCCTCGTGGCCGACTTCGACGAGGCCGGTGCGCAGGAGACCGCGCAGGCAATCGGCGGCCACGCTGTCCGCTGTGACGTCACGTCGCGTGACGACGTCGAAGCCGCCGTCGCCGCCGCCCTCGAGCACGGCGGGACGCTGGACATCCTCGTCACGTGCGCCGGGATCATCCGCGACAACCTGTTGTTCAAGATGAGCGACGACGACTGGGACGCCGTCATCGACACGCACCTCAAGGGAACGTTCTACTCGGTGCGCGCATCGCAGGCGGTGATGGTCGCGCAGAAGAGCGGCAAGATCGTCCTGATCTCGTCGACATCCGCGCTCGGCAACCGCGGCCAGACGAACTACTCCGCGGCCAAGGCGGGCCTGCAGGGAATGACGAAGACGCTCGCGCTCGAACTCGGCCCGTTGGGGGTCAACGTCAACTGCGTCGCGCCCGGGTTCATCGACACGGCGATGACGCGCCAGACCGCCGAGCGGATCGGCGTGCCGTTCGAGCAGTTCAAGGACGCCGTGGCTGCCGACACGCCGTTGCGGCGCGTCGGCTCCCCGGAAGACGTCGCGTCGACGATCGCGTTCCTGTGCTCCGACGACGCGTCGTACGTCACCGGCCAGGTGATCTACGTGCGCGGAGGCCCGTAGACGGCCTGTCTGGTCTCACGAGAAGCGCTCGCCTTCGTCGCGGCGATAGGCCCAGACTGCGATGACCCCGAACGCGACGCCCCAGACCGCGAGCAGCACGGCGGCAGCGGACGAGAATCCACTCGCTCCGGCGGCCCACCAGAGAAGTCGCGCCCACGCGTGGGTCGGCACGACGACGAAGTATCCAGGGGCGTGCCGGGGACCCGCCCACAGGCCGCCGGTGTACGAGAGCGGTAGGTAGAGCAGGTTCGCGACGGGCAGGGCAGCGCGCGGACTGGTCACGTAGCCGATCGCGATTCCGAGCAGACCGAACGGCACCGAGCCGAGGAGCAGCACCGCGCACAGCTCCACCCAGCGCTCCGCGGACAGGCTCGGTGGCGTGGTCGCGACCGCGACCACGACGACGGCTCCCGCAGCTGCCGCGGCGAAGCCGAGGCCGGAGCACACGCGGCCCGCGACCCGGACGCCGGGCGCGACCGGCAGTGTCCGGAGGTAGAGCTCCCACGTCGACACGCGGTCGGAGGCGATGCCGACCCCGAACTGGAAGAAGACGACGCCGAGAATCGCGACCGCTGCGAAACCGGCCACACGCGTCTCGGGCGGCTGCCGGTACGCGTGCGCGAAGACGAGGAACAGGGTCGGCGGAAAGAGCAGCGCGGAGATGCTGAACGACGGGTAGCGCCAGAGCTCCAGCGCACTCGCCCGGACATTGGCGGCGAGGACGCTCAAGCCGTTCGGCAGCCGAGCACGTGCACGACGGCTTCCTCCAGGGTGACCGGCCCGATCCGGCGGCGCAGGTCCGCGGGAGCTCCGCTCGCAACGATCCGGCCCTGGTCGATCACCGCGACGCGGTCCGCGAGCGCGTCGGCCTCGTCGAACTGGTGGGTGGTCAGGAAAACGGACCCGCCTGTCGACGCGTGACTTCGGATGACCTCCCACACGTGCCGGCGTGCCTCCACGTCGAGACCGGCGGTCGGCTCGTCGAGGAAGACGGTCCGCGGACGCCCCACGAACGCGAGCGCGACCGCGAGTCGCCGGCGCTGGCCGACCGAGAGGCCGCCGACCTGCGCACGAGCCAGCGCTGCGAGCTCGAACCGCTCGAGCAGCTCGCGGACCGCCATCGGTGCGGGATAGTGCGCAGCAACCAGCCTGATCAGCTCACGAACCCTCAGCGTCGCCGGAAACGCCGCCTCCTGGAGAACCGCGCCGACGGCGGCCCGCCCCGCCGGAACTCGGGGATCGCGGCCGTGCAGCCTCACCATCCCTGCGTCCGGTCGGCGGAGGCCTAGCAGCAGCCCGACCAGCGTCGACTTGCCGGCGCCGTTCGGCCCGAGGAGCGCGAGTACCTCCCCCGGTTCGAGCCGGAGGTCGACTCCGTCAAGTCCTCGCCCGTTCGGAAAGCGCTTGACGGCTCGAATCGCCTCGGCCGCCGGGCCGATGCTCGCCGGAAGCGCAGGCGACGCGCGCGCGGAGACGCTCCCCGACAGGCTGATCTCGATCGAGGCGTTGTAGACCGCGTGCGCGGCGATCGCCGCGGTGAGGCGACCTGTTGCGAGGTACGTGCCTCCGAACACACCTCCGGTCGCGACGTGGACGAGCTTGGCCCTGCCGCGCACGTTGCCGTGTGCGAGGGCGAACAACGCGCTCGACACGACGAGAGCCGGAAGCGGACCGACGATGCGCGTGGCGAGCATCAGCACGAAGCCGCGCCACGCGACTTCCTCGACGGCGGCCGATCCCGCAATCGTCGCGAGCCGTCGCACGCCGGCCGTCGACGCGTGCTGGAACGAGCACCAGCCGCCGGAGAGCACCCGGAAGAGAAGCACGCCCGCAGCCACGCCGAGCGCCGCCGCCGGCAGGAGCGCCATCGTGGCGCCCTCCGGCGGAGGGAGCCCCAGGGTCGCCACGCCCACCGCGAGCAGGACCGCGAACGGAGCACCTCCGGTCACTGCCCGTCCCCACCTTCCTGACCGAGGGAAAAGACGTAGACGAGCGACTCGTTGACGCCGTCGACGCCGAGCAGATCCTCGACCCGCCGGTCGTACACGCCGCCGACCGGTACGGCCGCAAGCCCGAGAGCGGCGGCGGCGAGCAGCAGGTTCTGGCCCAGATGTCCGGCCTCGAGGAGCGCGAACCGGTACCCGCGGAGCGCGTACTTGAAGCGCGTCCGCCAGAACATCGCCGTGACGAGAACGACTGCCGCCGCGGGCAGCACGAGCTCCGGGTAGGCAGTCAACGCCGAGACGTCTGGGTCGTGTCGCAATGGAAGCTGCTCCAGGACGTGCCGCAGCGGGTCGTAGTGGTAGAGGCCGGGCGGCGCCGACCCGATCCGCTGCGCGAGGACGTACACCTCGAGCGGGTAGAGCGCGCCTCCGCTCGGCACCGCCCGCAACGGCTGGCCCGTGCGCCCGTCGGGCAAGCGTGCGAGATGCGTCACTCCGTAGGCGGCGTGGAGGACCGTCGCGAGCTCGCGTAGCGCGACTTCGTCGTGGGCGAACTCACGGCCCGACCGACGGCGGTAGACGACCGTGGTGAAGCTGAGGTCCGGCAGCTCGGGCGGCGGCAGCACGATCGACGCGCGGTGCCGGTGACGCTTGACGGCGCGGACGGCGCTGAGCTGGAGCTGAGGCGTCGACTCGAGCCTGCGGATGCCGCTCGTGTCGCGACCCGCGAAGGTCGGGTAGATCTTCGACGCCTCGTGGTAGTGCTCGGCGGGGTCGTCGAGGGCTGGGCGTTCGGACGATCCGTACACCCACGAGGTGAGCTTGACCGTCTGCAGCGGCGGCGCCGTGGGCTCGGTCACGGGAACGGATGCGGGTCGGGGTTGAGATCGTGCAGCTCGAGCGGCCGAGCCACGAGCCCGTGCTCGAAAGCGGCCTCGTACAGGCGCCTCCCACCGAGGAAGCGCGACGACTCCACGACTTCGAGCGGGCAGAGCTCCGGGCACACGACGCGCATCACCGCGAGGCCGGCCTCGCGCACGTCGGGGGCAGTCACGTCGACGGCGTAGCTGGTCACACCGCGGCACGCCAGCCGTCGCACGACCTCCTCGATCTCCTCCCGGATGTCGCTTCCCGGGAGCGGGTCGATCTCGGTCGTGGATCGCGTCTCCCTCGACGCGTCGAGGAAGGCGGCCGCGTGCGCGCGCTCCTCCGACCCGTAGAAGAAGATGTGGTCGTCGAAGGTACGGATCTCCTCCGCGGAGCGCATGAGAAGCTCCGGGCGCTCGTAGAGCGCGTCGCGTACGTGGGAGTGCACCGCGAACGCCTCGGCAAGCGCCTTCCGCCAGGCGATCTCGATCGACGAGCCGCAGCCGGCGCCCACACCGAGGGCGCCCAGCTCGCCGCGTGAGCCGTGGACGACGCCCAGCACCGCCGGCACGCCGAAGAAGACGCTGAGGTCGACGGCCGCGTAGCGCAGGCCGGTCGGCGCAAAGTAACGCTCGTCGAGACGTGACAGTCGCTCATCGCCCGTCCAGTCGAGCTTTGGCAGTGACAGCCGGTTACGCCACACGAGCATGAAGGCGTCGCGCTCGACCAGCTCGAGCAGTGCCGAGAGAATCGCCTCTTCGACCGTCGGTCCACAGGCCACGCCGCTGGAGGTCGAATAGCCGATCAGCTCCTCGCCGGCGTCGTGGTCTGCGATCGGGAGATAGACGAGCTGGGCCGGCAGCCACGCATTGCGTCCGTCTTCGAGCGAGAAACCCTCGACCCATCTGACGCTGGTCTGCGCGGTGAACGGTGCGAACGGGAAGCGCTCCGCGGCGTATTGCGCCGGGTGGAAGAGCGCGAAACGGTCCGGCGAAACTGCGGTGTCACCGAGTTCGGCAGCGGTCGCGAGCAGCCCGCTCCCCGGGGGGACATACGCCGCCGAATGCCGTTCGAGCGCTTCGCCCACTGCCGCCGCGCGCGCCGCAGACCGGAGCCAGTGGCTGCCGCCGCTCGAGCCTGTGGGACGTGGGCCGCCGAAGGGCGCAGGATCGGCGGCGACCGCGCCACAGCTCACAAGCCGCATCTCGTCCGGAGCGTGGGCGAACTCGACCAGCGCGGTCACGAGACCGGTGTACCGCGAGACGAACGTCTCGAGCGGCGGCAGCGCGTCCGCGAGCGGCGTCGGCGTGATCGGCCGAAGCGCCGTGCTCACGGAACGACCTCGGCTGCGGTCGTCTCCTTGTACCAGGGAAGCGGCGGTGCGACCTCGTCGAGCCCGGAGCACACCGCGCATCTCGGAACGCGGTAGACGCGATGGTGCGTGAGCGCCGTCCCCGCGGCCTCGCAGGCGTAGAACGCACCGGGCAGCGTGTGGTCGCGGTGCGCGAGCCAGCGTAGGACGAGTGTCGCGGCGACACCCGCGACGGTCGCGTGCAACGCGGGTCCTGCGGGCGATTCGATCCGTGTCTGCTCGAGAGCCGCGAACTCGGCCGGATACCCGCTCGTCCCCCGGCGTCGCAGACGGTAGCACTCGAAGCAGCACGTCTCACCGGGGACGTAGAGCGGTCCGATGGGTGCGAAGCGACCGTCGAACGGGAGCACCTGCAGCCAGACTGCACCGCCCTCGACCGCGCGGCTGTTCCAACGCGCTGTCTGCGCGACCTCACTGCCGCTCGGGACGACGACGACGAGGCGAACCGGGGAGCGCTCGGCACTCGTCTCCCACGACGCGCGCGCGACGCGGCCCACCCCCGACGCACGGAGGAGCTCGGCCAACATCCGAACCGGAGCGCCTCCCCCGACGACCTCGACGACCGCCTCGGCGAGCACGGTGCGAATCGCGGCGATCTGCGATCCCGGCACCGCGGAGGCCAGGGACTCGACCGCGCCGACGACGCCGGCGGGCTCGTCCGGCTCGAGTCCCGGTCCGTCGAGCAGGAGCCCGTGCTCGTGAAGAAGCCGTAGTGCGTGCTCGACGCCGGCCCCCGAGCTCGGCCCGAGTCGTGGCGCGAGATCGGAGACCTGCCGCGTGCCGTCGAGCAGCGGCAGGAGCTCCGGCAGCAGCCGCCGAGCGGCACGGCCCTCGAACACGATCGCCGACTGACCGTGCTCGAAGACGAGCGACTCGCCCGCCTCCGCGAGCCGGTACCACGGCTTGAGCCGTGGACGCTCCGGGACCGGCTGGACGTGGTCGCGCCCGCTCCAGGGATGCATCGGGCAGTCGGTCCTTACACGCAGAGATGGAACGAGCAGCAGAGGCTCGAGGAGAGCGTGCAGGAGCTGCTGCTGCTCCCGCCTCCCGGGTTCGTCTCGGATGCGTACAGCGCGTTCCCGAAACCCTTCGCGGTCGCGCGCAGGTCGACCAGCTCGTCGATCGGGTCGTCGATCATGAGGCACCTCCGGATGTCGTTGTCGATCACCGGCTGACCGTAACCCCGTCCCGCTGCGCCCGACAGTTGTCCTTTCGGACAATTGTGTGTCTTCTTCGGCGCAGCCCTCAGGGGCCGATGAGCACGCCGGCCGCGTCGAATGCGACGTATGCGAAACGCATGCACGCCGACGCGGGTAGCTCTTCTCGTACCATCGTGAAGAGCAGCGAGTCGCGGCGCGGCCCGCCTTCCTTCTTCGAGTCGAGCCGCCTGCGCAATGTCGCCTCGTGCACGAAGCCGAGTTTGAGCGGCACGCCGGTGCTGCGCTCGTTCTCGGGGTCGATCTGGATGTCGACGCGCTCGACGCCGCAGATCTCGAACGCGACCCGTGTCAGAACCGCGCTCACCTCGGTCGCGATTCCCTGCCGCAAGCTGTCGCTGCGCACCCAGTAGCCGATCTCGAGCGACCCAGGGCCGCCACGCGGGTGGAGGCCGGTCCCGCCGAGCACGCGAGACTCGTCACGATCGAAGATCCCGTACGTGTAGTTGACGTCCGCGTCGAAGTCGGCACGACAGGCCCGGATGAATGCGACCCGCTGGTCGACGGTCTGCGGCTCGTGCGCCGCCCACGGCATCCACGGGAGAAGGTGGTCGAGACTCCTCGTCACGGCCTCGACGAGCGCCGGGGCGTCGGCCGGCTCGTAGCACCGTATGACGCACTGCTCCGCCTCGATTCGGTACGGCGCGGCGCGGACTCCCGCTACTCCCACTCGATCGTCGCCGGCGGCTTCGACGTGACGTCGAGGACGACGCGGTTCACCGCCGGGATCTCGTTGACGATCCGCGAGGCGACGAGCTCGACGAGGTCGTACGGCAGCCGCGCCCAGTCGGCGGTCATCGCATCCTCACTCGTGACGGCACGGATCGCGATCGGATACCCGTACGTTCGCGAATCGCCCTGGACGCCGACGCTCCGGATCGCCGGCAGCACGCAGAACGACTGCCACAGCTCGCGGTAGAGACCCGCCTTGCGGACCTCCTCTTGAAGGATTGCGTCGGCCTCACGGAGCGTTGCGAGTCGCTCCTCTGTGACGTCGCCGATGATGCGGATCGCGAGGCCGGGCCCGGGGAAGGGCTGCCGCCACACCATCCGCTCCGGCATGCCGAGCTCCTCGCCGACGCGCCGAACCTCGTCCTTGAAGAGGAGCCTGAGCGGCTCGACGAGCTTCATCCGCATGTCCGCAGGCAGGCCGCCCACGTTGTGGTGCGACTTGATCGTCTCGGCGACGCCGTCGGTGCCGCCGGACTCGATCACGTCGGAGTAGAGAGTTCCTTGCACGAGCCACCTGAGGTCGCCGAGGTTCCGCGCTTCCTGCTCGAAGACGCGGATGAACTCCTCCCCGATGATCTTGCGCTTCTGCTCGGGGTCCGTCACGCCCGCGAGCCGTGCGAGGAAGCGCTCTTGCGCCCGCACGTGGACGAGCGGCACGTGGAAGACGCCGTCGAACGTCTGCACGACCTGTTCCGCCTCACCCATCCGCAGGAGGCCGTGGTCGACGAAGACGCACGTCAGCTGGTCACCCACGGCCTTGTGCACGAGAAGCGCCGCGACTGCCGAGTCGACGCCGCCGGAGAGCGCACAGAGGACACGCTCGGAGCCGACCTGCGCGCGGATGCGCTCCACCTGTTCCTCGATCACGGCGGCCGGAGTCCAGGCCGGCACGGCACCGGCCAGGTCGTACAGGAAGTTCTCGAGGACCGCCTGCCCGTGCGGCGTGTGCGCGACCTCTGGATGGAACTGCAACCCGTACAGCTTGCGCTCGTCGTCCTCGAACGCAGCGACAGGCGTCGCGTCCGACTCCGCGACGACACGGGCTCCCGCCGGCGGGGCCACGACGGTGTCGCGGTGCGACATCCAGACCGTCTGCTGCCCCGGGAGCGTCGAAAAGAGACCGCCGTCCCGTGCCCGAACCTCGGTGCGTCCGAACTCCGATACACCGGTTCGGTCGACGCGGCCGCCGAGCTCGAGCGCAAGGAGCTGCGCGCCGTAGCAGATGCCCAGTGTCGGGATCCCGAGCTCGAAGACGCGCGGATCGATCCTCGGCGCACCGTCCGCGTACACCGAGGCCGGGCCGCCCGAGAGGATCAGCGCGGCGGGATCGCGGCGGCGCAGCTCGTCCGGCGTGACCCGATGGGAGACGAGCTCGGAGTAGACGCGCGCTTCGCGGACGCGCCTGGCGATCAGCTGGGAGTACTGCCCGCCCAGGTCGACGACCAGAACCGGCCGCCCTGCATTTTCGTCCGGCCCCGTCGAGCCTACGCCGGAGAGCGTTTCCGGAACACGAACGCTAGCCGCGCCGGTAATTGGGTGCGTCCTTCGTGATCGTCACGTCGTGCGGGTGCGACTCGCGCAGGCCGGCGCCCGTGATCCGGACGAACCGGGCCGACTGCAGCACCTCGATCGTCGGCGCGCCGCAGTAGCCCATCGCCTGGCGTAGTCCTCCGACGATCTGGTGCAGCACACCGGCGAGCGGACCCTTGTACGGCACGCGGCCCTCGATGCCTTCCGGCACCAGCCTGTCGACGTCCTCCACGTCGCCCTGGAAGTACCGGTCCTTCGAGAATCCTCGCGCCTTCATCGCACCGAGGGAGCCCATCCCGCGGTACGACTTGAAACGCTCGCCCTGGACGAAGATCACCTCACCCGGCGTCTCCTCGGTGCCGGCGAGCATCCCGCCGAGCATCACCGCATCAGCACCCGCGGCGATCGCCTTCGCGACGTCCCCGGACGAGGTGATGCCCCCGTCGGCGATCACCGGCACGCCGTAGCCTGACGCGACCTCGGCGACGTCGTACACCGCCGTGACCTGGGGCACCCCGACGCCCGCGACGACACGAGTCGTGCAGATTCCCGAAGGCCCGATCCCGGCCTTGACAGCGTCCGCTCCCGCATCGATCAACGCCTCGGCGGCCTCACCCGTGGCGATGTTGCCTGCGATCAGCTCGAACTCGCCCGACAGCGACCGGATGCGGGACACCATCTCGACCACGCCGCGGGAATGGCCGTGCGCGGTGTCGACGACGAGAACGTCCGCGCCTGCTGCGACGAGCGCCTCGGCGCGCTCGACGGCGTCGGGGCCCACCCCGACGGCCGCACCGACACGCAGCCGGCCGTGGCCGTCCTTCGTCGCCTGCGGGAACTCGACGCGCTTGGAGATGTCCTTCACGGTGATCAACCCCGCGAGCCGGCCTTCGGCGTCGACGATCGGGAGCTTCTCGATGCGGTGGCGGTGCAGCAGACGCTCCGCCTCCCCGAGCGTCGTGCCGAGAGGCGCCGTCACGAGCTCCCGCGAGGTCATCAACGCGGAAACGGGCTGCGACGTGTCCTGCTCGAAGCGCAGGTCGCGGTTCGTGAGGATGCCGACCAGCACGCCGGCGTCGTCCGTGATCGGCACACCCGAGATGTGGTAGCGGGCCATGAGCTCGAGCGCGTCGGAGACCAGCGCGTCCGGACGCAGCGTCACCGGCTCGCCGATCATCCCCGCCTCGGACCGTTTGACCTTGTCGACCTCGCCGACCTGAGAGGCGATCGCGAGGTTTCGGTGCAGGATCCCGATGCCGCCCTCGCGCGCAAGGGCGATCGCCATCCGGGCCTCCGTCACGGTGTCCATCGCAGCCGAGACGATCGGCACCTCGAGCGCGATCGTGCGCGTCAGCCGCGTCGCCGTCGACACCTCGTTCGGCAGGACCGACGACTCGGCCGGGACGAGCAGGACGTCGTCGAACGTGAGGCCTTCCTTCGCGAACTTGGGCGAGAAGCGTGTCTCGTCGGCTTCGAGCGAGAGCTTCTCTGCGTCCATTGGGGCACGATAGCGACCGTGCCGGATACGCGCCTCCTGCTGCGCGGCGACGCAGTCCTGCTCCGCCCGCTCCGACTGGACGAGCTCGACCTGCTCTGCGAGGAGCGCCTGCGCAGCGACACGACGGTCGGAACGATGGACCGAGACGTACTCCGGCAGCGCATCGAGCACTCGGGCGAATGGTTCGAAGGGAGCCTCGACGTGGGCGTCGAGACCGGCGGGGAGCTGGTCGGCATGATCGACGTCCGCGCCCCGCTGCGGTTCGTCCCACCGGGGATCTGCGAGCTGGGGATCGAGCTCTTCCCCGGAGAGCGAGGGCGCGGCATCGGAACCGAAGCCGTCCGCCTGATCGCCGGCTGGCTGCTCGACAACGGCTACCCGCGAGTCCAGGCGAGCACGGACGTCCGCAACGCACCGATGCGGCGCGTCTTCGAGAAGCTCGGCTGGGAGCTCGAGGGGATCATGCGCGCCTTCATGCCGACCGCCGACGGACGCGCCGACTACGCGCTCTACGCGGTCACGCGGCCTCGGTGACGCGCGCCAGCTCCGAGAGCTCGACGCCGGCCTGCAGCCGGTTCGCCTGCCTGGAGTCGAAGCGGCCCGCGCCGACCTCCAGCGTCGATGCCGCGCCGGCGGCGACGGCGGCGCGCAGCGCGTCCTCGGCCGAGCGCCCGCTCGACCGTGCGGCGATGTAGGCGGCGAGCAGGACGTCGCCCGAACCGACGCGCGAGACGGGCTCGACCCGCGGCGCGGCGACCCGGTACCGGCGCGGCTCGCGGTCGTCGCGCAGTGACGCGACGCACCCGCTCTCCGTCGTGATCAGCACGTTGCGCGGACCGAGGTTGGCGATCTGATCGAGGGCGAGCCGGAAGTCCTCCTCGTCGTGGAACTCCTGGCCGACGAGGCTCTCCGCCTCCGCCTGGTTCGGCGAGACCAGGAACGGTTCCGCCTCGACCCCGGCCCGCATCGGCGCACCATCCGAGTCGACCGCCGCCGGGATGTGACGCCGTGCGAGGTCGTGGATCGCCTCCGCGTAGAACTCGTCCGGCACGCTTCGCGGCAGCGAGCCGGCGAAGACCACGAGCTCGGCGCCCTGTGTCAGGTAGCGGAGCTTCTCGCGGAGCAACTCGAGCTCCTCGTCCTGCACCTCGGGCCCCCACTCGTTGATCTCCGTGTACGTGCCGCCTGCGGGATCGACGACGGCGGTCGACGTGCGCGACTCGCCTTCGATGCGGACGAAGTCGTTGAGGATCGCCTCCGCAGTCATCGCCTCGACGATGCGGTGCCCGGTCGAGCCGCCGACGAAGCCGGTCGCGACCACCGGCACGCCGAGCGTCTTCAGCGCCCGCGCCACGTTGATGCCCTTGCCGCCCGGCAGCGTCAGGCTCGAGCTCGCACGATGGCGCTGACCGCGCTGGAAGTTCGGCACGGTAAGGGTGCGGTCGATCGCAGCGTTGAGGGTGACGGTGACGATCACGTCAAAGGATGTGGGCCAGGTGGTGAAGGGTCCTGCCGGCGTAGAAGCGTAGACGGCCTGCGAGGGACGGCCGCCCGACATCTCGATCCGCGACCAGGGGGCGTGTTCCCAGCAGCCTTCGGCCCTGCCAGACCTCGACCCGGCCGAGGACGGCGCCTCTCCGGACAGGGAGCGACGCGGAGACGACCGCCGAGACGCGCTCCGTCAGCGGCCGCCCCACCCTGACGACCACGGAGAGCGGACGCGCGGCCACGAGCCCTACGGGGCGACGGCCGAACGGCAACGCAACGCTGGCGTACGTCCTGCGGCTCGGCACGGCCGAGACGACGCGGAATTGCGCGAGCCCCCATTCCAGGAGCGACTCGAGACCCGTGTTGCGGATCGAGCGACTCGGGCTGCCGAGCATCGTGACGTACACGGTCACGCCGCGGCCGCGGACGGCGGCGACCTGGCACCAGCCCGCGGCCGAGGTGTGGCCGGTCTTGACGCCCAGGACACCGGGGAGAACACCGAGCAGGTCGTCCCACGTGTGCAGAACACGGCCGCCGGCGATCGTCTCCGTCTCCATCCGCACCGTCTCGCGCACGAAGCGAATGCGCATCAGGTCGCGAGCCAGCGTCGTCACGTCGGCAGCGCTCGAGTACTCGCCGGGCGCGTCGAGGCCGTCCGGACGCACGAAGTGCGTTTGCCGCAGCCCGAGCTTCTTCGCCTCGTCGTTCATGAGGCGCGCGAACGACGGATAGTCGGGTGCGACCGAGAGAGCGAGGGCGTCGGCGGCGTCGTTCGCCGACTGGATCAACGCGGCCTCGATGAGGTCGCGCACCGTCAGCCGGTCGCCGCCCGACAGAGGAATCCTCGATTCGCCGACGGCCGCCGCACGCGGGTCGACCGTGACGACGTCGCTCAGCTTGTGGTGCTGAAGCGCGACGAGCACCGTCATCAGCTTCGTGATCGATGCGATCGGCAGCCGCTCGTGCGCGTTGGACGACGCGAGAACGTCACCCGTGCGTGCATCGACGACCAGGTAGGCGCGAGCGTCCACCGTGGGTGCCGCGGCCGGTCCGGGAGCGGCCGCCGTCGCGGGGGCCGCCAGATAACAGACTGTTACGAGCGCGGCCGCGGCCGCACCGGCCACGCGGGTCACCGCAGTCGAAGCCGCTCGCCGATGAAGAGCGACGTCGATGTCACCCTGGGGTTCAGCCGCTCGATCCTCTTCACCGGGAGGCCCGTCTTCGACGAGATCACCGCAAACGTGTCGCCCGCCCTCACCGTCCAGAACTTCGGCCGCGGCGAGTGATGGACGACGCGTGTGGACGCAGCTGCGGGGGGCGTCGAATCGTTCTTGCCCGACCGGAGGCCGGACTGGATGACGACGACGGCGATCGTCGCCACCAGTAGGAACGCGGCAGGTGCGACGTAACGACGAAGGCCCACTACCAGCCGGACGCGGCCCAGATCTCGCGCTTGAGCCTGGCCGCCTCCGCCCCCGCAGCCGCCCGAAAGTCGCCGCCCGTCTCCTTGTACGCGTAGTCGACCGACCGTGACGCGTTGACGAGCGCACTCGCGGGTCCGCTCTGGAACGCACGCGCCAGGTCGGCGACCGATGCGCCCTGAGCGCCGACTCCCGGCAGCAGCAGGATCGCCTGGGGCATCAGACGCCGCGCCTCGCCGACCTCGCGCGGATACGTCGCGCCGATGACGGCGCCGACCGACGAGAGCCCGACCTCGCCGACGAGATCGCTGCCCCACTCCGCCACCGACTCCGCCACGTGCTGCCACATCGGACGGCCGTCGGTGAGCTTCACGTCCTGGATGTCCGAGCCGGCGTTCGACGTCTTCACGATCGCGAAGATGCCTGCGCCGTTGCGGCGCCCGGCCGCGAGATACGGCTCCACCGATTCGCGCCCGAGCCAGGGATTCACCGTCAGCGCGTCCGCCCGCGGCGGCGAGCCTTCGAGATACGCCTCGGCATAGGCACGGGCAGTCGAGCCGATGTCTCCGCGTTTCCCGTCGGCGATCACGAGCAGCCCCGCCTGCCGCGCGTAGCGGCACACCTGGTCGAACGCGCCGGCGCCCTCGGCGCCGAGTGCCTCGAAGAACGCGAGCTGCGGCTTCACGGCGACCGCATGCGGAGCGACCGCGTCGACGAGGCCGCAGCAGAAGCGCGCAACGTCGCCGCGCAGCTCGACGGGCAGCAGGTCGGGCCGCGGGTCGAGGCCGACACAGAGCTGCGAACGTTTCCGCTCGACCTCGCCGGCGAGCCGGTCCGCGAACGTCAGCGTGGCGACCGCCATCGGGCGAAACGGTAGCGCGATACTCGGCGGGCGGCCCGTGGGCCGCCCGCGTGAGAAAACGCCCGTCGCGCCGAAGCTACGACTTGAGCGCGGCCTTCAGCTGGCTGCCGGCCGAGAACTTCGGCACGGTCGTCGCCGCGATCTGCACGCGCTCACCGGTGCGCGGGTTGACGCCCTGCCGCGCCGCGCGTTGCGAAGCCGAGAACTTTCCGAAGCCCGTGAAGCTGACCGAATCGCCGGCCTTCAGCGTCTCGGTGACGGACTCCATGAAGGCGTCGACGGCCTTGCCCGCATCACGGGCCGACAGACCGCTCTTCTGGGCGACCCTGTTGATGAACTCCTGCTTGGTCAACGGTTCCTCCTGCGAGTCGGGGACAAAGCGCTCAAGACCCTCCGGCCTGAAAACCCTAACAACGAGGGCGGATATCGCTCAACCAAGCCGATTTGCGGGTATTTCGAGTGGTCGCGTCGAGCTGTCCTTCGTTGACCGGGCCTCTTGGAGCCCGTGATGCGGCGTCCACTGGGATCGGGCGCCCAAGGTTCATCCCGACGCGGCCTCTGTCGGTTCCAGGAGCTCCGAGGAGGTGAAGAGGGGCCACAGGCGCACCGCCTGGCGCGCCAGAGCGTCCACCCCGCCCTCTTCGCGGTCGACCACGCAGACCGCGTTCGACACGCGAAGCCCTGCGTCGCGCAGGGCCTGGACCGCCTCGAGCGCGGCCCCGCCCGACGTGACGACGTCCTCGACGAGGCACACGCACTCGCCGTCCTCGTACGCGCCCTCGAGCCGCTTGGCGGTCCCGTGACCCTTCGCCTCGCCGCGGACGATCAGGAACGGCCAGCCGCCGGCAAGCGACGCCGCGGCCGCGAGCGCCACCGCGCCGAGCTCGGGGCCCGCGATGCGCACGGCCTCGGGCTCGTGCTCCCGCACGGCGCCTGCGATCGCCTCGCCGAGCGGGCCGAGGAGGTCCGGCCGCGTCTCGAACAGGTACTTGTCGAGGTAGTACCGGGAACGGCGTCCGGAGCGCAGCACGAAGTCGCCTTCGAGATACGCAGCCTCGCGAAGGCCGCGACCGAGCTCCTGCTTGTTCACGGAAGGATCGTCCGTGCGATCGCGAGCAGCCGCTCGCCCTCGGGCGAGTCGTCGGCGAACGACAGCATCGTCCCGTCCTCGGCGTAGAGGTCGACCCGCTCACGCTTGCGCGCGGCACGCCGGCGGACGAGCACCGATCCAGCCACCGAACCTGCCGCGAGCAAGAAGCCGGTGACGACCTTACGCCGCGGCATCGTCCTGCTTCTTCGTCTTGCGCTTGGGCTTCGGCTCGTCGATCGAGCGCAGACACGTCTTCAGGTCGTAGAAGACGAGACCCACCGTCGGCTCGGGCGTCGTCGTCGCCGCGATCACACGGCCGCCGTCACGGATGACGAACACGCTGCCGGTGGTCGCGGCCACCTCCAGCTGCCCCGTCGCACCGGTGCCGTGCGCGGAGCGCGTCTCGTCCGCCGCCGCGAGCAACCGCCGGGCCGTGTCGGCGACCGCCTGCGCGCGCCCGGGCTCCGTATTCATGCCGATCACGGAACCGTCGGCCCCGATCACGACCACGTCGCGAACCTGGGGGGAGATCTCTGTCAGGTCGGCGATCGCCTGCTTCGCGTCCATCGAGCCGAGCATACTCAGCGCGTGCGGGCCGTGATCACGAAGTTCTTCGCGGACCGGGGAACGCACCTCGCGGCGATGATCGCGTACTTCGCGCTGCTGTCGTTCGTGCCGCTGCTGTTCCTGGCCCTCGCGCTGCTCGGCCTCGTGCACCAGGCCAGTGAGCATTCGTTCTTCGTCCGCGAGCTCTCGAAGACGTTCCCGAGCACCTCCGTTCATTCGATTCTCAACGCGGTGCGCGCCATCCAGGCGAACGCGACAGCGCTCGGAATCGTCGGCGGCGCCTTCCTGCTCTGGTCGTCGCTGTCGTTCTTCTCGGTGCTCGAGAGCGCGTTCAACATCGTCTACGGCCGGCCCAACCGGGGGTGGCTGCACGGCAAGGCCCTCGCGACGCTGATGATGGTGGGCTCGCTCGTTGGGCTCTTCGTGTCGCTGGTGATCGGCTCGGTCGGCCAGGAGATCCTCAAGCGGTACGCCGGTTTTCAGGGCGATGCGACGTCCGCGCGCGTCATCGCGATCGCGGTCTCGGCGCTCGGCTTTTTCGCCTTCCTGACCTCCGCCTACTACGTGCTGACCAACGTGCAGCTGAAGCCGCGCGAGGTGATCCCGGGCGCGGTGACGGCGGCGATCATTCTCGAGGCGACGTTCCAGGTGCTCCCCCAGTACGTCGTGCTCTCCAAGCACAACCCGGTGCTGCAGACGCTGTCCGGGCCTGCCGTGCTGCTCGTCTGGCTCTACGTGATGGCGAACGTGATCGTGCTCGGAGCCGAGGTGAACTGGTACGCGGCTACCAGACGCGCCAACGTTGACGCGAGATGAACAGCCCGTGGCCGAGCCGGTTCGTGCAGGTCACGCCGGTGCGCTCCGAGCGGCAGGTGAACACGCCGAGCCGTCGCACGCGCCCGTAGGGAAGCGTGACGTACCGGGGCTGCTGGCTGCCCGTGTGCCAGATCCCGCCGGAGCAGACGAAGCTGCCCTTGCCGGTTCCGGTGAGCTCGAAGCCGTGCCAGTCGACGCCGGCGCCTTTCTCTCCGTTCGGGTTCAGACACTGACCCTGCAGGTACGCGCGATAGTCGGCACGGCCGATGTCGCAGTGCAGGACGCTCGGGTGGCCACCCATCGCGGCGCAACGGATGTTGCCGCTCGGCGACCTGATACCGGGGAGGATCGTGAAGAGAACGATGAGCGGAAGGAAACTCACGATCGTGGTTCACGCAGTGAACCACGATCGAGGGTGTCCAACAACGCGCGAGCGGCGAGCGCGCGATGTGAATGCTCGGCCTTCCAGACGTCGCCGAGCTCGGCGACGGTCCTGGTCTCTCCCACGGGCACGAAGACCGGGTCGAAGCCGAAGCCCTCGCTCCCGCTCGGGGCGAGCGCGACCGACCCGTGCAGAACGCCGGTGCCGCGGAACTCATCGCCTGCCGGCGACACGCAAACGAGCTCGCAGACGTACCGCGCCTGCCGGTCCTCGATGCCGTCGAGCGCAGCCAGCAGCTTCTCGACATGGCGATCGCCCGCCCATCTCGCCGTCGTGACACCGGGTCCGCCACGCAGGGCGGCGACCTCGATCCCCGAGTCGTCCGCGAGCATCCAGCGGTCGGGAGGCCCGACGGATCGCCCGAATCGAGCCTTGATGCGTGCGTTGTCGGCGTAGGTCGAACCGTCCTCCGGCGGCAACGGCCCGGCGTCGAGAAGCGCGAGCTCCCAGTCCGGAAAGAGCTCCTCGAGCTCGGCGACCTTCCCGGGGTTCGCGCTGCAGACGGTGGCCTTGAGTGGGTCTAACGGCGCCACCGCACACCGATCACGTAGTCGAGATCGGAGAGGCGGGCGACGAGCTGCTCGTCGATGTGTTGGAGCTCGAGCTGGATCACTCGCCGGTCGGGCTCGTCGTTGAGCTCGAAGTGGCGCACGTCGTGCAGCTCCGACAGGAACGGCGCGAGAGTCTGGCCGGGCCTCAGCTCGACGATCAGCCGGTTCTCCTCCGGCTTGATCCGCTCGATCACGCGGTACGCCATGATCCGGAGCGGCCACAGTGCGAGAATCGTGAGCACGGTCGTGATGACCGCAGGCCAGTAGTAGCCGGCGCCCGACGCCATGCCGATCGCCGCGACGACCCACAGCGACCCGGCGGTCGTGAGACCGCGGACCGACAGCCCCTCGCGGATGATCGCCCCGGCGCCGAGGAAGCCGATGCCGGTGACGATCTGCGCCGCGATCCGCGTGGGATCCGCACGCACGACGGTGTCGCCGCTCGTCAGGAACGCGTGGAAGCCGTACGCCGAGACGATCGTGAAGAGGGCCGAGCCGAGGGACACCAGCAGGTGCGTGCGGATGCCCGCCTCGCGGTCGCGGATCTCGCGCTCCACGCCGATGGCGGTGCCGAGCCCGGCCGCGACCGCCAACCGCAGCAGGCTGTCCCAGTCGCCGAGCGTGGGGACGCCGCTACTCACGAGGAAGTGCAACGGCATCCTCCTGGAAGCGCCGCAGCTCGTCGATCCCTGCTGCGGCGAGGTCGAGCAGGCCGTCGAGCCGCTCACGGTCGAACGGCACGCGCTCGGCCGTCGCCTGCACCTCGACGAACCGCCCGTCCCCGGTCATCACGACGTTGAGGTCGACCTCCGCTGCGGAGTCCTCGGAATAGTCGAGGTCGAGGAGCGACCGGCCGTCGACGACGCCGACCGAGACGGCCGCGACTGCGCCGCTCAGCGCATTGCCGAGACCGAAGCGGTCGAGCGCGCGCCGCGCCGCGACGTACGCGCCGCAGATCGCCGCGCAGCGGGTGCCGCCGTCCGCCTGCAGGACGTCGCAGTCCAGCCACACGGTTCGCTCACCGAGCGCCTGAAAATCGACGACACCTCGCAACGCCCGCCCGATCAGACGCTGGATCTCGACCGTCCTGCCGCCCTGCTTCCCCCGCGACGCCTCACGCTCCGTCCGGTCGCCGGTCGACGCGGGCAGAAGCGAATACTCGGCTGTCATCCACCCGCGACCGGATCGCGCGAGCCAGCGCGGGACGCCGTCGCCGACCGACGCCGTGCAGAGCACGCGCGTCTTGCCCTGCGACCACAGCACCATGCCGTGGGGCTGCTCGAGGAACGCCGGATCGGCAACGACCGGCCGCAGCTCGTCGGAACGGCGACCGTCCGCGCGCGTCGCCACTACGCGGCTTCCTCGAGGTCGGCGACCGTGACATGCGCGACGGCTCCCAGCGGCAGCTGGAGAAAGCGCTGGCCGAGCTTCCGGAACGCGGCGGGCTCGCCCGTGGTGAGGAAGCGGTACGCGCCCTCGCGATCGCGCTCGTTCTCGAGGTCCTTCCGCGCAAGCGTCTCGGCGACCTCGCGGGCCGTCTCGTCGGCCGAGAAGACGAGCGCGACGTCGCGTCCGAACGTCCGTTGGAAGATCGGGCGGATCAAGGGGAAGTGCGTGCAACCGAAGATCACCGTGTCGCATCCGGCCTCCTTCAGCGGAGCGGCATACTCCCGCACCGCGTCGGTCGTCGCCGCACCGAACGGGTCGTCGCTCTCGATCAGGGGGACGAGCTTCGGGCACGCGACGGCCGAGAACCGGACGCCCGCGTCGAGCGTCCCCACGAGCGTCTCGTAGCGTCCGGCGGCGACGGTCCCCTGCGTCGCGAGCAGGCCGACGCGGCGGTTGCGCGTCGCCCGCACGGCCGCGTGCGCCTCGGGCGTGATCACCCCGAGCACGGGCACGCTCAGAGACTGCTGCAGGTCGGGAAGCGCGGCCGACGTCGCGGTGTTGCACGCGACCACGATCATCTTCACGCCCTGGCGCTCGAGGTACGCGCCGATCTCGTGGGCGAAGCGGCGAACCTCTTCCAGCGGGCGCGGCCCGTACGGGAGCCGCGCGTGGTCGCCGAGATAGACGAAGTCCTCGTTGGGCATGGTGACGAGGCACTCGTGGAGCACGGTGAGACCGCCGACACCTGAGTCGAAGACACCTATCGGGCGTGTGTCGGACATGCGCCCAAGTCTACGATTGGGCCCCGGATGAGGCGCCTGCTCGTGATCGCGGCCGCCGCGCTGCTCTGGGCAGCGCCGGCCCAGGCGTTCAGCAAGCAGACCGGGACACGCACCATGGGGGACGGCACGGTGCTCGCGTACGACCTGTACGTGCCGGACGGAACGCCGCCGACCGGCGGCTGGCCGGGCGTGGTCGCGTTGCACGGCCTGGGTGGTACCAAGGACCAGATGGCCCCTGTCGCCGCGGTGCTCGCCTCGCAGGGCTACGCCGTGCTCGCCTACTCGGCTCGCGGGGAGGGCACGTCGACCGGCGACCTCACGCTCGCGGGACCGGCGGAGATCTCCGACGAGCGGGAGATGTTCGACTTCTTCGCGGGACTGCCCGACGTGAGCGATACCGAGATCGGCGTCTGGGGTATCTCGTACGGCGGGGGCGAGGCGTGGAACGGGATGGCCGCCGGCATCCCGTACAAGGCAGCAGAGATCGTTGCCTCGTGGACCGATCTCTACTCGGCGCTGTGGCCGCAGAACGAGGCGAAGTCGGGAATCGTGCTCGGATTGCTGCAGGGACTCGCGTCGCGGTCGCCGTTCTTGCAGCAGCTTGCGAACGACGCTCTCCATTCGACCGGACTCGGCGCGATCAAGGCGCTTGCGGACTCGCGCTCGTCGCTGTCGAAGCTCCAGACGATCACGACCCCCGTCTACATGTTCCAGGGTCGCGTCGACTACACGTTCGACGTGACGCAGGCCGAGAACGGGTTTCTGCGGCTGGCGGGTCCCAAGCACCTCTACATCGGCCCGTTCGGCCACGCCCCGTCGACCTTCCCGGGGCCGGACGTGACGTATCTGCTGACCCAGGGACTCGCGTGGTTCGACCACTACCTGAAGGGGGTCCCCAACGGCATCGACGCGACGCCGGCGGTGACGATCGCAGCCGCGTCGGGATCGACCACCTCCTCGTTCCCGTCGCTGCCGCCGACGAGGAGCGTCGCGGTCGGTCTTCGCGGCGCGGGCACCACGCGAGTGGGCGCACGCCTGAAGGCGCCGCTCGAGACCTTCGGCATCTCCGTGCTCAAGGTCCGCGTTAAGAAACTGCACGCCGATCGGCGCCTCGTCGCAACGGTCACGGCAGGCGGGCGCGTGATCACGGACGGCGCCGTCGACCCGCACCTCGGGCTGAACACGATCACGCTCGCGAACTACGTGCAGTACGTGCCGAAGGGCGGGCGGCTCATCGTGCGGTTCGGCCCGAGCTCGACGTCCGGCGACCCGACGTATGCCGGCTTACCCGCAACCGGCACGATCTCGCTCGGCTCGGCGTCGCTCACGCTGCGCGCGCTGGCGAAGCCGATCAGCAGCTAGTGGTCGCGGTGGCCGCGCCGGTCAGGATCGGCACGTGCTCGTGGGCGGACGATGCGCTCTCGAAGCACTGGTATCCGGCAGGCGTCACCCCGAAGCAGCGGCTCGTGTACTACGCCGAGCGCTTCTCGACGGTGGAGGTCGACTCGACCTTCTACCGCGTGCCGGCCGAGACGACCGTGCGCGGCTGGGCCGACCGGACGCCCGAGGGGTTCGTCATGCACGTCAAGGCGTTCGGGCTCATGACCCGCCATCCGGTCAAGCTCGAGCAGGTGCCGCCCGAGCTGCGTGAAGGGCTGCCGATCGACGACCGCGGCCGGGTCGACCGGCCGCCGCGCGACGCACGCGCGAGGGTGTTTCGTGCGTTCCTCGATGCGCTCGATCCGCTGCGCGAGGCCGGGAAGCTCGGCGGGATCCTGTTCCAGCTGCCGCCCTACGTCGTGTGGAAGCAGTCTTCGCTCGACTACCTCGAGTGGGCTCGCGATCAGCTCGGGGGCGACCGCATGCTCGTGGAGCCACGCCACCGTTCGTGGTACGACGACGCAGTGCGCGCCGAGTTGCTGCGCTGGCTCGAAGAGCGAGAGATGACCTGGGTCGTCGTCGACGCACCCAAGGTCGACGCGGCGAACGTGCCGGGGACGACGGTCGCGGTGACGTCTCCGCTGGCCTACGTCCGCTTCCACGGCCGCAACGCGGGCACCTGGAACGTCCGCGGCCGCTCGGCCGCGGAGCGGTTCGACTACCTCTACGGCGAGGACGAGCTGCGCGAATGGGTGCCCGTGCTGCGCGAGCTCTCGGACGAAGCGGAGGAGGTGTACGCGTTCTTCAACAACAACAACCAGACGAACGGCGTGGCGCAGGCTCCGGCCGGTGCGCAGCTGCTGCGGAAGATCCTCGAAGAGGAGAGCGTCCCGGTCGCATGAAGGTGATCGCAGTCACGCATGGGACGGATGTGGGGCCGGAGCTTCTCGGGGACGTCATCCGCGAGGAGGGTCACGAGCTCGTCGAGTGGGACATCCGAGCGCGGGGCGCGCCGTCGGAGCACTTCGACGCGGCGCTCGTGCTCGGCGGTGCACAGAACGTCGGCGAGGAGGTCGATCATCCATGGCTGCACGAGGAGTACGACATGCTGCGGCGCGCGATCGACGCGGAGACACCGCTGCTCGGCGTTTGCCTCGGCGCAGAGACGCTCGCCTACGCCGCGGGGGGGCGCGTCTCGAAGGCGGCGGCGACATTCGCGGGCTTCTACGTCACCGAGCTCACGGCGGCAGGCCGCGACGACCCGGTGCTCGGCGCGCTGCCGCCGAGCTTCGATGCGCTCAACGCGAACGGCTACACGTTCGACGTCCCTCCCGGCGGCGTCGAGCTCGCCCGAACCGGGACCCTGTCTCAGGCGTTCCGCGCCGGCGAACGCGCGTGGGGCGTCCAGTTCCATCCGGAGGTTCGCCGGGAGCAGATCCTCGCATGGTACGAGGAGGACGGCATCCTCACCGACGAGCTCCGGCGCGTCGTCGGCGAGGGCATCGCGGCCTGGCAGGCGCTCGGCCGCCGGTTGGCGCACGCGTTCCTCCGCGCGGCGAACTCTTAGGTCTCGAGCGGCAGGTCGTCGTGGCGCGACCACTCGTGCCACGAGCCGACGTAGTTCCGCGCGTCGAAGCCGAGCGCGCGGAGGATCTGCGCCGCCATCGCGGAGCGGGAACCGCTGTGGCAATAGGCCACGACTTCCGTCCCCGGCTCGAGCTCGAGCGCCTGTCGCACCTCGTCCGGAGACATCTCCATCAGCCGGTAGACGTCGAGATTCCGCGCTCCCGGAATGTGACCCTGCCGCGGATCGCACGCGCTGCCCAGACTCCCGTCGTACTCCTGCGGCGTCCGCACGTCGACGAGAGCGAGGTCGCCGAGCCGCTCGCGCAGCTCCTCGATGGCGATCTCGCTCACAGAGCCTCTACGAGCGCGATCTCGGCCGCGAACGGGGGGCGCGTCGCGAGTCCTTCGAGCCACGCTTCGATGCGAACGGGCAGCGTCAAGCCGAGCATGCTCCGCGCGCGAATCACCCACGGCGCGTACGCCGCGTCGGCGAACAGGCTCTGCCCGACGTCGAGCGACTCGAGCTTCGCCGCGAGCTCGTTCGACTCGCCGCGCCGGAAGGCGTAGTAGTCGTCGCCCAGCATGTCGTCGAAGCGATAGACGAGCAAGTTCGCCTTCGCGCGCTCCGCCGGATCGCCCGGCAGCAGCGGCAGCTCGGGGTAGCGGTCGTCGAGGTAACCCATGATCACGGCCGACTCCGGGAGCACGAAGCCGTCCTCGAGCACCGGGACGCGCCCCGTGGGATTGAGGTCGTAGATCCACGACGGCCTGTCGGAGAGGTCGATCTCCACGCGCTCGTAGTCGATCCCCTTCTCCGCGAGCGCGATCCGAACGCGCGCGCAGTACGGGCACCGCGCTGCGTCGTACAGCTTCACGCGCCCCTCACCGGCATCGGCGTGGTCACGGCTCGAGCCCCATGAGCGCGGCGATCTGCTCGTACAGCTCCTGGGCCGGCGGCAGCTCGGCAGGTGTCGACGCAGTGCGCGCGATGCGCCTCACCTGCTCTCGCTCGGCGCCCGTCAGGCGCGCGACGAGGGCGGGGTTCGCCTCGAGAGCCAGCTCGTCGCCCTTCGGCAATGGGCCGTAGTACGTCGGGACCGAGAGGTACTCGTCGACCATCGCGCCGCGCTCGTACAGGCGGAATCGCACGACGGCGTCTTCCTCGACCGCCAGGGCGACGGTCACCGCGCCGAGCCGCTCGGAGAGCTCCTTCGCGAAGCGGACGTGCGCATCGCGGTTGGAGTCGAGCACGGAATCCCGGACGCGGATCCAGCTTTCCCCGGCGCGAACATCGGGCGACTGCAGCCGGGGCACGAACTGCGAGATTGCACGCTCGACCGAGGTCTCGTCGTCGGTCTGCACATGGGTCGAGGCGCGGGACGGCTTCGCCGTCGACTCCTGCAGTCGTGAGGCAAGCGCTTCGAGCGGCGTCGCCATGAACTTCGCGTACTCCTCGAACCCGAGCCGCCGCCAGACGGCGACCGCGGTCTCGTTCGACGTCACGACATCGAGGCTCACGAACGCCGCCCCGCGCGCCTGTGCATCGTCGACGCACGCTCGCACGAGCGCCTTTGCCACGCCCTGCCGCCTACCGCGCGGCCTGACATGCACGGTCTGGATGTGCGCACGGCCGTGCACAGGCGCCTCGATCCTCGCGAGCCCCACCGCTCCCTCCTCATCCTCGGCGACGAAGACTCCGCCGCCGTGGATGTCGTCGAGCGTGTCCTTCCACTCCTCGTCCCATCCCTCGGGCTCGCCGACCGGCTCGGGGACCTCCGCTTCGAACTCTTCCCAGAGCTCGCGCAAGACGGCCTGATCGGACTCGGTTGCCCGGCGGATGTTCACGCCGCAGCCGTCCGTGCGCCGACGAGGAGATAGTGGGCGGCAAGGTTCTGGAATGGGTCGAGTCTCGGACCGAGCTCGTGCACGTCGACACCGTAGAGAAGCAGCGCCGCCTTGCGGAGGGCGAGGTCGCCCGCCGGCCACGCCCGCGGCCGGGCGAGGTGCCGCGCGAGAAACCATTCGGCCGTCCACGGCCCGAGGCCCGGCAGCGCGACGATCCGCGAACGCACGCCGTCATCGTCCAGCGCCGAGAGCTGATCCAGGGCGAGGTCGCTCCGCGCCAGCCCGACGGTGTACGCCGCCTTGCGGCGTGAGAAGCCGACCGCGACGAGCTCCTCCTCGGACGCGTGCGCAAGGCGGTCGCGCGTCGGAAAGGCGTACGCGATCTCGCCGCGCTCGCCGAAGCGCTCGATCAGCCGGCTGCGGATCGCGAACGCCGAGAAGAGGGAGACCTGCTGCGCCGTGATCGACGATACGAGCGCCTCGAAAGGGTCCGGTGCGAGCGGCGGCCGGAACCCTGCGAGCCGCACGGCCAGCGGATGGAGGACGGAGTCCCGGGACGCCCAGTCGTAGAAGGAGTCGAGGTCGAACTCGGCGCCGAGCAGCTTCAACACCGCCGGCCTCGTCTGGTCATCGAAGGGCTCGACGTCCACGCCGCCGGGTGCCGCCTCGATCCGCACCTCTCTGCCGCCGATGACACGGTGCAGCCCGCCCTCATGCCACAGGTTGGCGAGGTCCACGCCGAAGCTGCGGAAGCGCTCGGTCGAGAGCGCGAAGTCGTACGGCTCCGGGAGCGGAACGAGGCTCAGAAGTGGGACGTCACGCCGGCGGGGTCGTCGTCCGGTGTCCGACCGTCGCGCGACGCGTCGTCGGCCCACGAGTACGCGTACTTGCCGTCGTCGAGGTCGGCCGAGAGCTGCGTCAGGCGCAGCGGGTGGAACGTGTCGCACATCACGGCGAGCTCGTGCGTCTCGGTGAGCCCGAGGGACTTCTCCGCGAGCCCGGGCTGCGGGCCGTGCGGCAGGCCCGAGGGATGAAGCGTGATCGAGCCGACCTCGATCCCTTTGCGCGACGAGAAGTTCCCGTCGACGTAATAGATCATCTCCTCGCTCTGCAGATTCGAATGGTGGTACGGGATCGGCACGGCCTCGGGGTCGAAGTCGAGCTTCCGCGGACAGAAGGAGCAGATGACGAAGTTCGGGCCCTGGAACGTCTGGTGGGACGGCGGCGGCATGTGGATGCGGCCCGTGATGGGCTCGAAGTCGTGGATCGAGAACGTCCACGGATAGACGTAGCCGTCCCAGCCGACGACGTCGAACGGGTGGTAGTCGAGGACGTACGTCTGGTACCCGTCGCGCACTCGCACCTTTACGACGTGCTCGCCTTTGTCGCGGTGCGTGTGCAGCTCGGTGGGCGCGTGGATGTCGCGGTGGTAGTACGGCGCGTGCTCCATTAGCTGCCCGTGCTCGTTCCGGTAGCGCTTCGGGATCGTGATCAGCCCCGGGGTTTCGAAGACGAGATACCGCTGGTCACCCTCGGGGACGAAGCGGTACGTCGTGCCGCGCGGGATCACCACGTAGTCGCCCGGCTTGTACGGGAGGTCGCCGAAGATCGTCTCGACCGTCCCCGCGCCCTCGTGCACGAATACGACCTCGTCGCCCTCCCCGTTCCGGAAGAAGTAGTCCATCGCCTCGCTCGGGCGGCACAGCGAGATCTCGACGTCGTTGTTCCACATGAGGAGCCGCCGTCCGTCGATCGCGTCGCCCGCCGGAGGGACTTCCCACGTGCGGAAGTGGCGATGTGCATGCGCATCGGGCACCCACTCCTCGCGCACGATCGGCTCGAACTCGCCGAGCTCGACCACGCGGCACGGCGACTGGAGGTGGTAGAGGATCGACTCGAGCCCCGAGAAGCCCTCGAACCCCATCACCTCTTCGGTGAGAAGTGTCCCGTTGTCGCGGAACACGATGTGTCGCTTCCTCGGAAGTTCGCCGAGACGCTGATAGAACGGCATGCGTGGAGGATATCCCCGGGCGGATCGAGCGCGAGGTCGTCTCCTGGCCCGGCGTGACCGCGCACCCGCATCGCTTCGGCGGCCGCGAGTTCCGGCTCGGCAGGCGCGAGATCGGGCATCTGCACGGCGGCCGCTGGGCCGACCTGCCGTTCCATCGACGAATCCGCGACATGCTCGTCGAGACCGGGCGGGCGCAGCCTCACCACGTCCTGCCGGACAGCGGCTGGGTCTCGAGGCAGATCCGGAACGAGGCGGACGCCGACGACGTGATCGAGCTCTTCCGGCTGTCGTACGAGCGCGCGCAGGTCGCCGCGAAGGTGCGCGAAGCTCAGTCGGACTGAACGAGCGCCTCCTCGACGGCCTGGTCGAGCGTCAGGCGACGCCCCTCCGCGACGCCGCGCTCGAACTCCGGGTCGTCGCGGACGACGTGCGTTGCAGCTTCTTCACGGTCTGCCTCCCACTGGCCGACGGGCGCCCGTTCCGACTCTGCGTCGATCGCTCCCCACATCCGGCCTGCCCGCCTCGCGTCGCCGCGTGCGGAGGCGAGCCGGGCCACCTGGGCGAGGGAATAGATCAGGTGCATGCGGTCGCCGATCGAATGGGACGACTGCACGAGCTCTCGCAAAGGCTCCTCCGCCTCCGTGAGCCGGCCGAGCTCGAGGGCGTATTCCACGTAGTGGTTGAGGGCTCCCTGACGCCACCAGTCGAATCCCACCTGTCCGGCGAGCTCCGCGCTGCGCGCGTGCAGCTCGAGCGCCTCGTCGCCGCGCCCATCTCCGAACGCGATGTCCCCGAGCACGTAGAGGATCTGAGCTTCGTCGGCGGGACCGCCGCGATGCAACGCTCGACTCTCCTCGATCAGCGAGCGGGCACGCGCCGGATCGCCGGTCCGATGAGCCTCGATGGCTTGCCGCATGAGCAGGTGCGCAGCGCGCGCGTCGTCGCCGAGCTCGCGAAAGGCGGCGAGTGCACGCTCGATGTCCCGGCTCCCCTCCTCGAAGTTGCCGGTGATGTACGTCATTCCGCCGCGCACGCGGATCGCGCGGGCCCTGAGCAGCGGCGAGAGCTCGTCTTCGTGCTCGAGGAGGGCGGTCATCCGACGCGCGCCCTCGTACGGGCTCGCCGTCACCCAGAACTGCTCGAGCGACACTGCGAGCGCCGTCGCCCCCTCGAACTTGCCGTTCGTCGCCGCCCAGTCGATCGCCGCGCGCACGTTGTCGAACTCCGGCTCGACGAGCTCCCGGTGCTGCCCGAGCTCGACGTCCTCGGCCGCCAGGTGAGCCGATGCCGAAAGAGCCGCGAAGTAGTCGAAGTGCCGTCGCGCCACGGCGTCGAGCTCGCCGGTCTCCCGCAGCCGCTCGAGCGCGAACTCGCGGATCGTCTCGAGCATCCAGTAACGGTCTTCTGTTCGGCGCAGCAGGCTCTTGTCGAGGAGCGACTGGAGCGCGTCGAGGTCCGCGCCGGCTACGACCTCGGCCGCCGACAACGTGGAGCCGCCGACGAAGACTCCGAGCGCCCGGAACAGCCGCTGCTCCTCGGGCGTCAGGAGGTCGTACGACCACGCGATCGTCGCGCGCAGAGTTCGCTGACGCTCGGGTAGATCGCGTGCACCGCCGGTCAGAAGCGGCAACCGCTGCTCGAGGCGCGCGAGCAGCTGCTCCGGCGACAACACCTTCACACGCGCCGCGGCGAGCTCGAGCGCGAGCGGCAGGTTGTCGAGCCGCGCACAGATCTCCGACAGCGCGGGGTGTGCCTCGAAGCCGGGATCGACCGTGCGCGCCCGCGCCAGGAAGAACCCGACGCCCTCCTGGTGCACGAACGGCGGCACCGGGTACTCCTGCTCCCCTGCCAGGTGCAGCGGCTCACGGCTCGTCACGAGCACCTTCAGGTTGGGGCAGGCGCCGACGAGCTCGGCGACCACCGAGCCGCCTTCGACGAGATGCTCGAAGTTGTCGAAGTAGACCAGCATGCGTTTGGCGCCGATATGCGCAGTGATGTCGAGTTCGGCACCGACCGCCTGCGCGGCCGCTTCGGGCACCAGCTGCGGATCCTGCAACGACGCGAGCGGCACCCAGTACACGCCGTCCGGAAAGCCGTCGCCGACGGCGCCCGCCGCCTGCAGCGCCAGCCGCGTCTTGCCGCTGCCGCCTGCGCCGGTCAGCGTGAGCAGCCGCGCGCCGTTCGCGAGCCGTGCACTCACCTCCTCCAGCTCACGTTCGCGGCCGAGGAAGGGCGTCGGCGGCACGGGCAGGTTCGTGCGGTACAGGCTCCGGAGCGGTGGAAACGCATCGTGCCCGAGCTGATGGAGCCGCTCGGGCGCTGAGAGGTCCTTGAGCCTGTGCTCTCCCAGGTCGTGCAGGTCGGCGTCGACCACCAGCGACGCCGTCGAAGCCGAGATGACGATCTGACCGCCGTGGGCCACGGCGGCGATCCGGGCTGCGCGATGAACGTCGGCCCCGACGTACCCCTCGTCCGTCAGATGCGGCGTACCGCTGTGCAGACCCATCCGCACGCGGATCGGCTGTCCCTCGAGGGCCCGCCGGCCCTCCTCCGCCGCTGCGACGGCGCCCGGTGCGGTCGGGAAGGCATAGAAGAAGGCATCCCCCTGGGTGTCGACCTCGACACCGCCGTGCCGCGCGAACGCCGCGCGCAGCCGGCGGCGGTGCTCCGCGAGCGCCTCCGCGTACTTCTCGGCGCCGAGGTCGTACAGCAGCCGCGTCGATCCCTCGACGTCGGTGAACAGGAACGTGACGGTTCCCGACGGCAGCTCGCGCATGGGGTACCTCAGCCGGCGCTGATGTACTCGTGCAAGTAGCGGATCTCGAAGCTCTGTCGCTTCGAGATGAACTTCACGAGGTCGCCGATCGACACGATCGCCGTCACCTTGCCGTCGACCGTGACCGGCAGGTGCCGAATGCGGCGGTCGGTCATCAACGCCATGCACTCGTCGACGTCGGTCTCGGGGGTCACGACGACCAGCGGCGTCGTCATGATCTCGCGCACCGCAGTCACGCTCTCCTCGCGCCCCTCGAGCGTCACCCGGCGGAGATAGTCGCGCTCCGTGACGATGCCGGTGATCTCACCGTCCTCGGTGACGAGAAGCGCGCCGACGTTCGCGTCGACCATCGCGCGCACGGCGTCGAGCACCGAGGCCTCCGAATCGATCTGGTGCAGCGCCTCCGACTTCCCTTGCAGGATCTCCGAAACCTGGCTCATCCCCGCCTCCCGTCAGGCCGTTGGAGCGGAAGGTTAAATCACTGCACGAGCTCTGCGAACCGGTCGGCGCCGACGTTGCCGCCCGAGACGATCACGCCGACACTGTCCGCGGTGACCAGGCCGCCCAGCACCGCCGCGATCCCGACGGCGCCGCTCGGCTCGACGACGAGCTTGAGGCGCTCGAAGGCAAACCGCATCGCCGCCACGATCTGCTCGTCGGTGACGGTGACGATCTCGTCGACGAGACTCGACGCGACTTCCCAGGTGAGCGTCCCGGGCTCCGTCGTCTGGAGCCCGTCCGCGATCGTCCGCGGCACCTCGATGCGCACACGCTCGCCGGCGGCGAAGGAGCGCGCCCAGTCGTCGCCGGCGGACGGCTCCACGCCGATCACGCAGCGCACCCCGAGCTCGCGCCCGATCGTGGCGCACCCGGAGATCAGCCCGCCGCCGCCGACCGGTACGACGAGCACCTCGAGCGAGCCCGCATCCTCCAGCAGCTCGAGCGCGGCGGTGCCCTGGCCGGCCATCACGAGCGGGTCGTCGTAGGGGCGCACCAGCTCGAGCCCACGCTCGCGGGCTAGGGCTTCCCCGAGCGGCTCGCGGTCCTCGGCGTAGCGGTCATAGGTCACCACCTCCGCCCCGTAGCCGAGCGTCGCTTCGAGCTTGGAGCGAGGGGCGTCCTCGGGCATCAGGATCGTCGCCTGCGATCCGAGCAGCGAGGCGGCGAGCGCCACCGCCTGCGCGTGGTTCCCCGACGAGTAGGCGAGAACGTCGGTACCACGCGGCAGCGAGGCTATCTTGTTGTACGCGCCGCGGAACTTGAACGCACCGGCGCGCTGAAGACATTCCGGCTTGAGCACGACGTTCTCGCCGAGCGTCCGCGAGCGCATCACGGGAGTGCGGTGAGCGACTCCGTCGAGCACCCGCGCGGCGGCGCGCACGTCTTCGCCGCTGATCACGCGATCCGGTTCCTCAGCACGCCGATTCCCTCCACCTCGAGCTCGACGACATCACCTCGCTGCAGCCAGCGCCCGTCGCCGCGCTCGAGGACGCACCCGTTGCCGACCGTTCCCGACCCGAGCAGGTCGCCGGGAAGGAGTGTCGTGTTGCGAGCCGACTGCCGAACGAGGTCGTCCCAGGACCAGAACATGTCGCGCAGATTGCCGCGCGAGCGCTCCTCGCCGTTGACGCGCGCGACCATCTCGCCCGAGGTCCCGTCGAACTCGTCCGGTGTGACGACGACCGGCCCGAACGACGTCGCGAAGTCTTTGCCTTTCGCCGGGCCGAGGCCGACGCGCATCTCCCTGCGCTGCACGTCACGCGCCGACCAGTCGTTCATCACGGTGAACCCGCCGATCCGGCCCTCGGCGCCGATCACCGCGGCCACCTCGAGCTCGTAGTCGAGCTCCTGCGTGCCGTCGGGATACGGCACGTCTTCCTCGGGCCCGTAGATCGCCGCTGGGTTGGAGAAGTAGAAGACCGGGATCTCGTACCACTCACTCGGCACCTCCCCGCCGCGTTGCGCCCGGGCGTTGGCGACGTGCTTCTCGAACGCCATGAAGTCGCGGACGCTCGGTGGATGAAGAACCGGCGGCCGGAGGTCGACGTCGGCAAGGGGGTACTCGGCGTGCTCCCGTGCCGTCCCGCCGCCGGTGAAGAACGACTGCAGGGTCTGGGCGGCGAGCTGGATCACGCGGTCGCCCTCGATCCGGCCCGGCCAGCCGCGCTCCAGCGCCAGCTCCCTCGGCGTGAACATACAGAGCCTCACGGCACACGCCGGGGCGTGAATGCGCTCACGTGGATGATCCTACGGGCCGGCGTACCGGTTAAGAATGCGGCGCGTCCGGACGGGCGGAGGCCAGCTTCAGAACCGCGCCGAGCAGATCGATCGGTAGCCCGCCGGCCGTCCCGTTGGCGGTCACCACTACCACGTCCGGCCGGTAGAGCTCTGCCATCGACGCGGCTTCGTCGACGCGTTCCGCGAACCCGACGACCTCGACCCGGCGCCCGTCTATGTCCAGTGGGCCGACCGTAACGGCCCGGCCGCCGACGAGCATGACGCGCAGCGGCTCGAGCGCCTCGGCTTCGTGATCGTCGCGTTGCGCGCGGAGGAGAGGGCTGTCGGGGCTCGCCGGTGAGGAAAATTTCAACGTTCGGTTACCGTTGTGCTCCACGCGTTTAACCTCGCTTGCCCTCGCGCATTGTCCGGGCGTGCGCCGTCGGGGAGCAACGCTCGAAAGGGTGGTTTTGCCCCTCCCCGAGAGGGTGCTTTTCGCAATCTGCGTCTTCCGGGGGAGTCGCCACACGCTCCGAAGGTCCCACTGCAACGCCGAATCGCGACAAATCGGAGCCGCGACGAAATCCCTCCTCTCAGTGATGAGAACCACGTCGCGAGACAGCAGAATGGCCTCTCTGCGTTTCGCGACGCCCCCTACAAGCCGCATAGGGAGGGCATGTGCAGGAGAAGACTCGCACCGCCGTACTCGTCGACGAACACCCGCTCTGGCTCGACGCTGTCGAGCGATTGCTGGCGTCGGTCCCCGTGGAGGTGGTCGGCAAGGCATTCTCACTCGAGGACGCGACGCAGGCGACCGAGGATCTGCGGCCGGATATCGTCGTCGTCGAGACTGCGATGGGGAGCGGCGAGCAGACGGGCTTCGAGTGGCTCGCGGAGACGAGGCAGCGCTTTCCCGACACCTCGATGATCGTCCTTTCGGCGTCCGACGATCCGAGCGACATCGCGACGGCGGTCTCCTTGGGTGCGGTCGCGTACGTCGTGAAGAAGGCGCAGCCCGACGATCTCGCAGTCGCCGTACGTCAGGTGTACGAGCACTCCATCTACTTGCCCGGCGCGATCGACCGAACCCGCGCCGCCGCCGTGGACGACCCGAGCGAGAGCTCCGACCTGACGCAGCGTGAGCTCGAGATCCTGCGGCTCGTCTCGGAAGGAACCTCGAACGCTCAACTCGCACGGTCGCTCTGGGTGACCGAGCAGACCGTCAAGTTCCACCTGTCGAACATCTATCGCAAGCTGGGCGTCGCCAACCGCACGGAGGCGAGCCGTTGGGCCCACGTCAACGGCCTACTCTCGTCGGAGCCTGCTCGGGCAAACCACGGCTAGCGTGCGGCGTCCGGCGCGTGCCGTTCCTGCGCCCTTGAATCACTGCGTCGAGGACCGACGCAAAGTCCGCGGCGAGCGTGCGCCTCTCGATCCGCTCGAGCAGCTCCCGCGGCGGCCCCGGACGCAGGGCGGAGGTTCCCCGCAACTCAGATTCGATCGCCCCGGCCATGCCCTCGACGTCGTCGGGGGCGCACACGTGCGCGGTGCCGGCCTCGAGCAGTAGGTCGCGCGCGTCGCCCGACGGTACCGCGGCGAGGATCGGTGGCCCCGCCGCCAGGTATTCGTACGTCTTGCCCGGAACGATCGTGGCGCGCTTCCCGGGGCGCAGGTTCTGCATCGGCAGGAAGAGCAAGTCGGCCGAGCGCATCAGTGCGACCGCCGCCCCGTGAGATTGGTAGCCGACGATGCGCACGAGCGGCGAGCGTGTCGCGACTTGCAGGTCCGCCGCCGACAGGGCTCCCGCGAGAATGAGCTCGATACGCCTGCTCACGGCCGGTGCACGCGCGACGACACGGTCGATCGCCTCCAGCAGATAGACGTGTGAGCGGGTGAGAAGGTCGACTCCGCGAACCTCACCACCCAGTGCGCGTCGCAGCCGCGCCCGGCGTTGCTCGCGGCCGAGCTCGGTGTGGAGGTGACCGGTGTGCACGATCCGGAAGACGTCGCGGTCCCGCTCCGGCGGCGCCGCGGAGAAGTCGGCCCGGTCGAACCCGTTCGGGATCGCGAGCACGGGGACGTCGCGGCGCTCGCCGAGCAGTTGCCGGATCCGGATCGCCGCTTCGGGCGTGTTCGCGACGACCGCCGCCGCCGTCCGGAGGAGGCGTCGCATCCGCCGGAGCTCACGCCGGCGGTGCAGCACCGTCGGGTAGATCGTCATCTCGTCGAGGGCCCAGGGGTCACGCAGATCGGCGACCCAGGGACGTCCGAGCGCGCGCGACAACCGCGCAGCGGCGGTCGCCGAGCTGTACGGAGACATTGTCGCGACGATGACATCCGCCTGCTCGCCGGCGACGAGCCCGTAGCGATAGGCACCCTCGATCCACCAGCGAGTCCAGGGCGACGGCGTGCCGAGCCAGCGCTCCAGGCGGGAGGGCCACCCGCCGCACCAGGCCGGATCGGGCTCGGCCTCTGTGAGACGCCGGATCTCCGTGTCGGGGACATCTTCCATCAGCGTGTCGTCGGCCGGCGTCCAGTGGTCGACCGAGGTACCCCCGCCGGTCAGCACGGTCACATCGTGGCCGAATTCCGGCAGATACCGGGCGAGCTTGACCGCGCGCTGGGTGCCGCTTCCCCCGATCGGAGGGAAGTGGTACGAGAGCAGAAGGGTTCGCATCAGCGGGAAGGAACGTCTTCGCGGGTGAGGAGGGATCTCGTGACGGCCGCCGGGGCACCGACCGCCACGGCATGCGCGGGCACGTCGTCGAGCACGACGGAGTTCGCGCCGATCACCGCCCCGCTGCCGATTCGAACACCCGGGCCGATCACGACGTTCTGGCCGATCCAGGCGCCGTCTCCGATCTCGACCGGGGCCACTCGATCGATCCCCTGGTCGAGGACGGCCCGACCGACGTCTCCGAAGGCATGTGAGTGATCCGACACGTAGACGTTGCGGGCCATGAGCACCCACCTGCCGACCGTGATCGAGCGCACCGATGAGAGCACGCAGTAGCCGGAGATCGACGTGCCGTCGCCGATGGCGATGGCGACGCCTTCACCGAAGCCGCCGATGACCTGGAGCCAGGAGCCGGCGCCGACGTACACGCCCTCGCCGATCGCAATGCGGCCCTCGAGTTGGAGTCGCACCGGCGGCTCGAGCACGGAGCGTGCGCCGAAATCCGCGAACGCGCCGCCGACCAGCAACGAGAACGCTTTGCCTCGGGCTCGGCCGAGACCGCGATAGAGGTGGCAAGACGACTTGCCGAGCAGCCGTCGCCCTCCGGTCAAGGCACACTGGTCGCGGCCGGCAACTCGCCGAGGCGGACGCGTGCACCGTCTTGTTCGAGCGAAGACTCGACGGCCGCGATCATCCGGACGACGTCCGTCCCGATCTCAGCGGACGAGCGCGGAAGAATGTCGCGACGAATCGCAGTGCAGAAGTCGGCCATCTCGAGTTGAAGAGGTTCCGCGATCTCGACGCGCGGGGAGACGATGTCGCCGGTGCGGTAGGTAAGCGTGTATTCCCCGAACGTCGTGGGATCGGGAAGGGTCACGCCGAAGTCGAAGACACGTACCGGCTCGGAGCTCGTGTCGTCGTAGACGACCATCTTGCGCGATCCGATGACCGTCGTGCGACGCAGCTTGCTCGGTGCGAGCCACGACAGCTCGACGTTGGCAATCGTGGAGCATGGAAACTCCAAGTTGACGAAGGCGACGTCCGGGATGCCGGGGATGACGCAGCTGCGTGTCATCGCAAACGCGTACGCGGGCAACTCGCCGAGCCAGTGGCGCAAGATCGAAAAGTCGTGCGGCCCAAGGTCCCAGATCACGCTCACGTCCGGCTGGTGCAACCCGAGGTTCACTCGGCTGGTCGAGATCGAATAGATGTCCCCGATCTCTCCTGATTGGATCAGCTCGCGGATCCTGTTCACCGGCGGGCTGTAGAGGAAGGTATGGCCGGGCATCAGAACGAGCCCGCACTCGTCCGCGAAGCGGGCGAGATCGAGCGCCTGGTCGACGGAGCCCGCGAGCGGCTTCTCCACGAACACGTGCTTTCCGGACTCGAGGGCGCTCGACGCCAGCTCGTAGTGAGTGGAGATCGGCGTCGCGATTGCGACCGCGTCGACTTGCGGGTCGTTCAGCAGCTGCTCGAAGCTGTTCGTCCGGCGGATCGCGGGATAGCGTGCTCCGAGGCGCTCGAGCCGTTGCTCGTCCCGGTCGCAGATCCACCTCACCTCCGCCTCGGCCAGCTCGTACAGGTTCCTGACGAGGTTCGGCCCCCAGTAGCCGAGCCCGACCACGGCAAAGCGAACGCGCTGAGAGGTCACGCGGTGGCTTCTTGGCGCAGCACGGCGAGCGGGGTACGGCACAGCAGGCGGAGGTCGAGACCGAGCGACCAGCCGCGCGCGTAGGCCACATCCATCTCGAGCTGCTCGCCAAAAGTGGCTCGGGCCCGGGCGGCGACTTGCCACAGCCCGGTCACGCCCGCCGGCACAAGGAAGCGGTCGAAATGGTGAGGTGCGAAATTCTCCGTCTCGTACGGGATGCAGGGGCGGGGGCCGACGAGCGACATGTCGCCCCGGACGACGTTGATCAACTGCGGAAGCTCGTCGATGCTCCACCGCCGCAGAAACCGTCCGAACGGCGTCACATCGTCATGCCGTTCGAGCTTGTAGAGCCCGTTCCCCTCCACCGACGCCTGCGCGGTCATCGTCGAGCGGATGTAGTCCCGGTGGCTCGTGTCGTCGACGCCGGTCCACATCGTCCTGAACTTGAGAGTGGTGAACGGGCGCATGTGCATCCCCAGGCGCGTCTGCCGGAAGAACACCGGACCCGGCGAATCGCGCCGCACACGCCACGCGACGGCGGCGAGCAAGGGCGAGACCACGAGCAGCGCCGCGCTCGCGACGATCATGTCGATGATGCGCTTGCAGGCGCGTGCCGCCTGACCGTGGTGCACCGGGGCCAGCCCGACGAGCGGCAGCGTCTCGACGAAGTGCAACGTCGCGCGCGGATCGGTGGCCTCGAAGAACGTCGGCACCATGTCCACCTGCACCGAGCCGGCGCGCAGGCGGTGGATGAGCGTGAGCAGCGCTCCACCGTCGTCGGCCGGAACAGCGACGACGACTCGGTGGATCTGCAACGCCTCGACGAGCTCGGGAAGGCGTTCCGGAGTTCCGAGAACCGGCGTGTCGTCGATCACCTGCGTGGCCGAGGCGCTGAGGTCGATGAAGCCGATCGGCGTGATTCCGTACTCGGAATGGCGCCGCAACTTCCGGACGACGAGACGGCCCGTGTCGCCCGTGCCGATGACGATCGCCCGCTCGAAGCACGCCGGATGACGCCGTGCTGCGGCGCGCGCGGCGGCGCGACCACACGCGACGAAGAGGACTGCCAGCACCCAGAAGACGCCGAGCCGGCGCGCGCTCCATTCGAGCGCTCCGGCGAAGGAGGCGATGAGAACGTAAGCCCACGTGCTGACGGTGACGACGCCGACGATCCTGGCCAGCTCGTCGGTGGTCGATCGCTCCAGACCGGTGTTGTGCCGATACAGACCGCCGACTTGCGCCGCCACGCCCCAGAACGGAAGGAAGGCAGTGAAAGCGACGACGTCGCGCGGGGGCGTGCTTCCGACGTGCAGGACGAGGTACTCCGTGACCGCGTAGGCGAGCACCGGCCCTGTGAGATCCGCGCCCATCAGGAGCCGTCGGGTGACCATCAGCCGGGCACTCGCCGGCACGGCGGACGTCGGCGGCAGCCATGGCACCGCGACCGGCAAGGCGCGCAGCGCGCGGCGGCTGTTGCGGGCACGGAATACGGACGGCGTCACGAGGCGCGATCAACCTTAGGAAGGCGCTTCCGAGGAAGCTAGGCCGGTCCGAGAAGACCCTCCCCCTGTGCAGGGACCAGCCGTTCGGCTAACGACTGCCGCGCTTCCAGTCCGGCCGTTCGGGGAATCGACGGCTCTCTGTACCGAGGCTACGGTTGGCCGCCTGGTCGTCAACGCTTCCCCGACGGAGACAGTCGTGCCATTGGTCGATCTCGGCCTGACACACGCCGAGCTGAAGGACTGCATCCTCGAGGACGTCGCCGCACTGATCGACGCCGGAACGTTCACGGGCGGCCCCCACGTGGCGGCGTTCGAGCGTGAGTTCGGCGCCTACTGCGGCTCGGAAGCGTGCGTCGGCGTCGGCAGCGGACTCGACGCACTTCGCCTCACCCTTATCGCAGCCGGGATAGAGCCTGGCGACGAGGTCGTCGTCCCGGCCATGACGTTCGTCGCGACCCTGGAGGCCGTGCGGCAGGCGGGTGGGCGTCCGATCCTCGCCGACATCGAGCCGCTCGATTACACGCTCAACGTCGCCGCTGCCGCGGCCATGGTCGGACCGCGAACTCGGTTCCTCCTCCCAGTCCACCTCTACGGGCAGATGGCGGACGTGCAGGGCCTTCGCACCCTCGCCGAGGACAACCACCTGGCCGTGATCGAGGATGCGTGCCAAGCGCACGGGGCGACACGAGACGGCATCCGGGCCGGCGCAGCCGGGCTCGCCGGTGGCTTCAGCTTCTACCCGGCGAAGAACCTCGGCGCGTTCGGCGACGCCGGCGCCGTCGTCACGGACGACCTCGAGCTCGCACGATGCGTGCGAGTCCTCCGCGAGCACGGACAGCGAGGCAAGTACCACCACGAGGCGGAGGGCTATACGTCCAGGCTCGACACGATTCAGGCCGTCGTCCTGCTCCGCAAGCTGCCGTTCCTCGACCGGTGGAACGACGAGCGACGGGACGTCGCACGCGGTTACATGGAGCTTCTGGAGGGCGTCGGCGACCTGCGGCTGCCGGCCGTCGCCCCGGGCAGCGAGCCCGTCTGGCATCTCTTCGTGGTCAGGACCGCGAATCCCGACGGCCTCGCACGGCACCTGTCGGGCCGTGGGATCGAGACCGGTCGCCATTATCCCGAGCCGGTCCACCTGTCGCCGGCCTTTTCCTCGCTCGGATACAGAGAGGGCGCCTTTCCCGTCGCAGAGGCGCTGGCGCGTGAGAACGTCTCGCTGCCGATCTACCCCGGGATCGACGAGGAGCAGGTCGCTCGAGTGGCCGACGCGATCGTCGAGTACTTCCGCGATGGCCTCCATACCCAGTAACGACGCACCCTGGCGGTCGATCGACGGCGTCGAGTTCGGATGGAACGTCGTCGTCCAGGCGTTCACGAACCTCTACGGCTGCCGGATCGGCCACGAGACGAGCATCGGGCCTTTCGTCGAGATCCAGCGAGGCGTGCTCGTGGGTGAGCGCTGCAAGATCGAGAGCCATTCGTTCATCTGCGAAGGAGTGGAACTCGACGACGAGGTCTTCGTCGGCCACGGGGTCATCTTCGTGAACGACAAGTACCCGCGGGCCACCACAGCAGTGGGGGAGATCCAGACGGAGCGCGACTGGAAACTCCTACGCACCCGGGTCGAGCGGCGGGCGTCGATCGGCTCTGGTGCCGTCGTCTTGGGCGGTGTCCGCATCGGAGAGGGAGCACTCGTCGGCGCCGGAGCGGTGGTCACTCGGAACGTCCCCGCCGGCGGGATCGTCGTCGGAAGTCCGGCGCGCGCGCATGCACGAACTGCGTCGATGGGCCCGACCCGGTGAAGAACGTCGACGTGGTCGTCGTTTCCTTCAACAGTGCGGACACGATCCGGAGCTGCGTCGGAATGCTCGCCGGCGCGGACGCGATCGAGGTGACCGTGGTCGACAACGCTTCGGAGGACGCGGCCGTCGAGGCCCTCGCCGAGCTGCCGGTGACGGTCGTCGCTCTCGAACGCAACCACGGCTTCGCGTACGCCTGCAACAGAGGCTGGGAACGCGGATTCGCGCCGTACGTCCTGTTCGTCAACCCCGACGCGCGGATCGACCTGGAATCGGTCGGACGTCTGATCGCGACACTCGAGGAGGACCCCCGGAAGGGCGTCGCGGCCCCGCGCATCCTCGACGCCGAGGGCGCTCTTGAGCACTCGCTCCGCCGCTTCGCCCGTCTGCGGTCGACCTATGCCCAGGCGCTCTTTCTGCATCGCATCGCGCCTCTCGCAACCTGGGTCGACGAGGTGGTACGCGATCCGGCGGCCTACGCTCGGCGGGGCAGGGCGGAATGGGTCTCCGGCGCGTGCATGCTCGTCCGCCGAGAGGCGCTGAACGAGGTCGGCGGCTGGGACGAGGGGTTCTTCCTCTACGGCGAGGACCAGGATCTGTGCCGTCGCATGTGGTCGGCGGGTTACGAGGTGCTGTTCGAGCCGGCCGCGACGGCGGTTCATCTCGGAGGCGCTTCGGCCCCCCGTGCCCGGCTGCTGCCCGTGCTGGCCAGGAGCCGCATTCGGTATGCCGGCAAACACCGAAGCCGCGCGGCGGCGGCGCTGGAGCGCGTGGGCATCCTGCTCGGTGCGCTGACTCACGCGGTCGCATCGAATCGTGGACGTTCCTGGCGACGCGGCCAGCTGCAAGCCGCTCGCGCGGCACTGAGCCCCCGGCGACAGCCGCTCTACCCGTTCGTCTAGGCACGACCCCGTTCCAATTGCGGTCGCCGCCGGGCGGCAAGCCACATAGCGTGGCCCGTCGTGTGCGGGATCTGCGGGGTCATCCGGGTAAGCGGCGGCGCCTCGCCGGTCCTGAGCGAGGAGGCGTTGGCGGCGATGACGGACGTGATGACGCATCGCGGGCCCGACGACCGTGGCACCTACATCGACGACGGCATCGCACTCGGGGTGCGGCGCCTGAGCATCATCGACGTCGAGGGCGGGCACCAGCCGTTCGCAAACGAGGAACGCGACGTCTGGGCGATCCAGAACGGCGAGCTCTACAACCACCGCGACCTCCGGGCGAGCCTCGAGCGCGACGGCCATCGCTTCACGAGCCGGTGCGACACAGAGATCCTGCCGCATCTCTACGAGCGCCACGGGAGGCGCTTTCCGACGTACCTGCGCGGCATGTTCGGCCTGGCGATCTGGGACAGCCGCGCCCGCCGCGCCGTGCTGGCGCGTGACAGGCTCGGCGTCAAGCCGCTCTACTACGCCCAATCGGGTGACGTGCTCGTGTTCGCATCGGAGCTCAAGAGCGTCCTCGCGAGCGGGCTCGTCGAGCCGCGACTCGACTACGACGCGATCGACGCCTACCTGACGCTCGGATTCGTTCCAGGCCCGCTGACGCCGCTCGCAGGAGTCAAGAAACTGCTACCCGGGCGCAGCCTGGTGATCGAAGACGGTCGTGTTCGGATCGAGCGGTACTGGCGCCATCCGGAGCCGGAGATCGAGGGATCGCGCCGCATCGAGGACTACGAGGACGAGCTTCTCGCGAAGCTCGACGAGTCGGTCCGCCTGCGCCTGATGAGCGATGTGCCGCTCGGCGCGATGCTGAGCGGCGGTCTCGATTCGAGTCTCGTCGTCGGTCTCATGGCCCGCCACATGAGCGAGCCGGTCAAGACCTTCTCGGTCGGCTTCCGTGAGGCAGGCGCTGACAACGAGCTCGAGGATGCGCGCCTCGTCGCCTCCTCCTTTGGCACGGAGCACCACGAGCTGGAGCTCTCGTTCGCAGAGGAGACGGTCGATCTCGCCGAGCTCGTCTGGCATCTCGACGAGCCCCTTGCCGACCTGTCGAGCCTCGGCTTCCACGCCCTCTCGAGGCTCGCTGCCGAGCACGTCACCGTCGCGCTCTGCGGGCAAGGAGCCGACGAGCTGCTCGGAGGCTACGCGAAGCATCGGGCGGCCGCGCTCACGACAGCGTGGCGGCGGCTTCCGACGCCGGTGCAACGGCTGGGCTCGTGGGCGGCCCCATACGCCCCGGCCCGCTACGCGCAGCACGCCCGCACCCTCACGGCGCCGACGGCCGCCGATCGACTGCTCGCCATGAGCAGCAAGCTCGACGGCGGGCTGCGGCGACGCCTGCTCCAGCCCGTGTTCCAATCCAACTCCGGAGGCGCTGCCCGCCGCGCCGTCCTCGACCGCGCCGCCGGCGTGGCCGACCATCCGCTTGCCGCCACGCTCTACATCGACGCGCAACTCGCGCTCGTCGACGACATGCTGCATTACTTCGACCGCGCTTCGATGGCGCATTCGCTCGAGGTCAGGGTGCCTTTCCTCGACCACGAGCTCGTCGAGCTCTGTGCGCGCATCCCCCCGGCCTTCAAGGTGCGACGGCTGCGCACGAAGCACGTCCTGAAGGAGGCGGCGCGCGGGATCGTGCCGGATCGCGTGATCGACAAACGCAAGATCGGGTTCTTCCACGGCTCGATGGGCGACTGGTTCCGCGCCCAGGCGACGCGATCGGTCGACGATTACCTCCTCCGCCCAGAGGCGAGATATGCGGAGCTCCTCGATCCCCGAACCGTGCGCGAGTTGATCGGCGGGCTCGCAGAAAACACATCGGACGGACAGCTCCTGCTGGCGATCTTGATGCTGGAGATCTGGCTCTCGACGTTCCTGCCGCGCGCGCTCCGCCCGCCGATCCAGCGGCCGCGGGTCGTTCTCGCCGGATGACGGATCCGGCGCTTTCGTACGCCGTGATCACGCCTGTCCGTAACGAGGCGACCCACCTCCCGCGCCTCGCGTCATGCCTGCGCGCCCAGACGATGACGCCACGCGAGTGGGTGATCGTGGACACGGGCTCTGAGGACGCCAGCCTGCAGGTCGCGGAGGGATTGGCCGCCGAGATGCCCGCTACGCGTGTCGTTTCGCCGCCGCTCGCCGATCGCCACGGAGAATCGGTCGTCGTGCACGCATTCGGGCTCGGCGTCTCGGCGCTGCACGAGCCGGTCGACGTGATCGTGAAGCTCGACGCCGACGTCTCATTCGATGCCGACTACTTCAAAGGACTGCTGCGTCGCTTCGCCGACGAGCCACGCCTTGGAATCGCGTCCGGCACGTGCCTGGAGCGGCAGAACGGGGCATGGCATGAGCGCTTCGTGACAGGTGATCACGTGTGGGGCGCCAGCCGCGCCTATCGGAGCGCATGCCTTTCCGACGTGTCGCCGCTGGAGGAACGGACGGGCTGGGACGGCGTCGACGCGTTCCGTGCGCAGGCGCACGGGTGGAACACGGCGACGTTCAGAGAACTACCGTTTCGTCACCACCGGCCCGAGGGAAGGCGCAACGGCCGCTGGGCCGGCTGGCGCTCGCGAGGGCGCGCCGCGCACTACATGGGCTACCGGCCCGCGTTCCTCGTTCTCAGGGCGCTCCATCACATGCGGCGCGATCCGTTCTCCCTCGCGCTCGTTCACGGTTGGGCCGTCGCCGCGTTGCGACGCGAGCCTCGCTGTCCCGACCGGGCCGCACGGGCGCTTCTCCGCCGCGGACAGCGCCTGCGTGAGCTGCCTGCGCGCCGGCGCGAGGCGGCCGGGCGCCGAGAGCCGTCTGCGGTGCTGTGAGGCGGTCGGGCTGGTCCGCCTCCCCGCCGGATCTATCCCATCGGGTAGCAGATCCGCTGGTCGAACGACCATGGGCGCGTCGCGCGGTCGTTCCTAGCATGCAACGGTGCCTCCTGCGCCGACGACAGGCCGCGACGTCGTTGGGCACACGCTGCTGACCTATCTGCCTCGGTCGTGCACGTTCGTGCACACGGCGATCCGCTTTCAAGGCGGCTTCCGTCCCGTGGTGCTGGCAGCGCGGACGGAGAACCTCGACGAGTTCTCGACGGATTCGCTCTTCATCGTCGGGCGCCCGGATTCGCACTTCGCGCGCGGGGCAGCGCGTCTCTGGGCCGCCGCGCACGGCTTCCGGCGCACGTACGACCACCTCCTCACTCGCAAGGCACGTCGCGCCGGTTGCAGGCTGCTGCACGCCCATTTCGGATGGGCGGGATGCGCGGCGTTGCCTGCTCGCCGCCGCCTGCACGTCCCGCTGGTGACGACGTTCTACGGCCACGACCTGAGCGACGCCCGCGGCCTCGACTACGGCCGCCTGTTCACCGAGGGTGCGCTCTTCGTCTGCGAGGGGCCGGCGATGCAGGCGCACCTCATGGCGCTGGGTTGTCCCCGACCCAAGATACGGACGGTGAGGATCGGCCTCGATCTCGCCCGCTTTCCTTTCGACCCTCGGAGTCGGTCGCGACCGCTTGTCGTCTTCCAGGCCTGCCGATTCGTCGAGAAGAAGGGCGTGGACCTTTCGCTTCGTGCGTTCGCCGCGGCTCGGCGCCGCCTCGGACCGAGCGAGCTCTGGCTCGTCGGCGACGGCGAGCGACGGCCCGAGCTGGAATCTCTCGCCGGACGTCTCGGCATCTCGAAGGCGGTCCGGTTCCTCGGGATGCTCTCGCACGACGAGTACCGCGAAGCGGCCGGCGCAGCCCACATCTGTCTCCAGCCGAGCCGGGTGGCCGAGAACGGAGACACCGAGGGCGGCGCGCCGACCGTCCTGCTCGAGATGCAGGCGGCCGGAGTCCCGGTCGTCTCGACGCGCCACGCGGACGTGCCGTTCGTGGTGCCGGACCCAGACCGCCTCGTGGCGGAGGAGGACGTCGACGCGTTGGCAGAGGAGCTCGTTCGACTGGGCGGAGCGAGCGACGCGGAATGGTCCGCGATCGCCGAGCGCGGCAGAACCTTCGTCGAGACCCACCACGACGCGAGGATCGTCGCCGTCGAGTTGGCGGACGTCTACCGCGAGGCCCTCGCGTCGGCGGACGAGGCTGTGGCGACACATCGGGAGCTGGGGCCCGCCGTTGCGTGACGACTTCCTGGTCTTCGGCAAGCCGCTGATCGAGGAGCCCGAGATCGCCGAGATCGTCGCCTGCCTGCGCTCGGGCTGGATCGGCACGGGTCCGAGGGTTCATCGCTTCGAGCGGATGCTCGAGGACTACGTCGGCGTGTCGCACGTCCGCTGCGTTTCCTCGTGCACAGCCGCCCTCATCCTCGCGATGAAGGTCGCCGGGGTCGGCCCCGGGGACGAGGTGATCCTTCCGGCGATGACCTTCGTCGCCTCGGCGAACGCCGTCGTCCACGTCGGAGGCACTCCCGTTCTCGTCGACAGCGAGCCCGGGACGGGTCTCATCGACCTGGATGCCGCCGAGGCCGCGATCACGCCACGCACCAAGGCGATGATGCCTGTGCATCTCGCTGGACGACCCGTCGACATGGACCGCGTCAATGCGATTCGCGACGAGCACGGGCTACTGGTCGTCGAAGACGCCGCGCACGCGCTCGGCGCGGCGTGGCGCGGAACTCAGATCGGCGGTCATGGGAACCTCACCGCCTACTCCTTCTACGTCACGAAGAACATCACGACGGGCGAGGGAGGAGCGCTCGCCACCGAGGACGAGGACGTCGCCGCGGCTGTCGAGCGACTCGCGCTCCACGGGCTGAGCCTCGGAGCCTGGCAGCGGTTCTCGGACGCCGGCTTCAAGCATTACGACGTGGAGGAGCCCGGCTTCAAGTTCAACATGATGGACATCCAGGCCGCGTTGGGCATCCGGCAGCTGCCGCGCCTCGACGAATGGATCGACCGCCGCGCCGAGATCTGGGAGCGGTACGACGAGCTCCTCCGGGACGTGCCGGTCGACGCGCCTCTCCGACCCGGGGGCGAAATGCGCCACGCGCGGCACCTCTACCAGGTGCTGGTTGCGCGCGATGCCGACGTCTCGCGGGACGAGCTTCTCGACCGCCTGACGGCGGCCGGTGTGGGTGTCGGCGTCCACTACCGGGGGGTTCACCTGCACCCGTACTACCGGGAGCGGTTCGGGATCGATCCGGGGAGCCTGCCGATCGCCACCGACCTCTCGCACCGAACGCTCAGCCTGCCCCTGGGCCCGGCGCTCACGGAGAGCGACCAGCTGCGCGTGGCCGACGCTCTCGCGCGCGCGCTCGGAACGCGTCGACGCCTACGCGCACCGAGCCTCTCGCCCGTCGGGTTAGCGCGGGATGCCTGACCCCCGGGAGCGAGCGCGGACCCACCTCAAGGAGCAGACCGTCAGCGGCCTGCTCTGGAGCTCCGGCGCCAGCGTCGCTCAGCAGATCCTCAACTTCGCCGTCACGGTCGTGCTCGCCAGATTGCTGCTACCCGCCGAGTTCGGCCTCGTAGCGACGATCGCAGTCTTCACCGGCTTCGTGTCGCTCTTCGTCGACTTCGGGTTCAGCGCCGCACTGATCCAGCGAGAGGACCTCGACGAGCGGCATCTGTCTTCGGCTTTCTGGATGAACTTCGGTGTCGGAGTGCTGCTAGGCGGACTCGTGGCGGCAATGGCCCCTGCTCTGGCGTGGTTCTTCAAGGAGCCCGCGCTGGTCAGCTTGACCCTCGTCCTGAGCGTGAACTTCGTGGTCGGTTCCCTCGGGATCGTCCAGAGCGCATTACTGCAACGGGCGATGAACTTCCGCCGGCTCGGCGTGCTCGGGATCGCCTCCACCGTCGTGGGTGGAGCCGCGGGGGTCGTCGCAGCCCTTGGCGGTTACGGGGTGTGGAGCCTCGTCGTCCAGGTGATCGTCTCGACCGGCATCCGCACGACGCTGCTCTGGGCGACGAACGACTGGCGTCCGCGGCGGCTGGTCGACGTCCAGTCGATTCGCCAGCTTTGGCGCTACAGCAGCAACCTCGCCGGCTACAACGCCGTGAACTACTGGGCACGCAACGGGGACAACCTCCTGGTCGGCAAGTTCGTCGGTGCCGCGGGCCTCGGCATCTACGGGCGCGCCTACAACCTCATGCTGCTGCCGATCCAGCAGATCTCCAGCGTGACCGCGCTCGTCATGTTCCCTGCGCTTGCTCGTATCCAGTCGGAACCGGAGCGGGTCAAACGCGCCTACCTGCGCGCAGTCGGGATCATCGCGCTGCTCAGCTTCCCGGTGATGACCGGCATGTTCGTCGTGGCGAAGCCGTTCATCGTCACGCTCTACGGTGATCGGTGGACCGGCGCCGTGCCGGTGCTGCGGATCCTGTGCGTCGCAGGACTGATGCAGCCCGTCGCGGCCACAGCGGGGTGGCTCTACCAGTCGCAGGGACGGACGGACTGGCTGTTCAAGTGGGGTCTCGTCGCCGGCGGGACAATGGTGTGCTCGTTCGCGATCGGCATCAACTGGGGCGTCAGAGGCGTCGCCGTCGCGTACACCGTCGCGATCTATGCGGTGCTGTACCTCACCTTCTCGATACCCGGGCGCCTGATCGGGATGCACGTTCACGAGGTCTTCGGCGCAGTGCGTGGCGCGCTGCTCTCCGCGATCGGCATGGCGCTGATCGTCTGGGTCGTCGGCAGGTCTCTCCCCGGCGGCTGGCCCTCGTTCGCGGTCCTCTTCTCGCAGTTCGGACTCGGCGTGCTCGCGTACGCAGCGCTCATCCGTATTTTCGTCTTCCAGCCCTATCTCGAGCTCAGGGACATCCTCCGCGGGAGGATTCGCGGACATACTGCTACCTCGCCTGCGTGACTCGATGAGCGTCGCGCATGTCGCCGTAGAGTCCCGCCACCCGTTCTGCAAGCCGACGCGCGTCGAACTGCTCCTCGGCCCATTTACGAGCGACGGCCGAGCGTTCGCGCCACGTGTCGGGGCTCTCGAGGAAGGCCACGATCGCCTCGGCAAGCGCCGGCGCGTCGTTCTCGCCGACGAGCGTCGCCCGCAGGTCCGGCGGAAAGACCTCCGGCAGCCCTCCGCAGCTCGTCGCGATGACGGGAACACCCGCGGCGAACGCCTCCTTCGGTGCAACCGGGTGCCCCTCGGCCTCGCCGGCCGCGCTGGTGCGGCTGGGGACGACAAGAGCCAGCGCGTGCCGAAGCTCGCGCGCGACCTCGCTGTGCGGTTGGGCGCCGCGGAACTCGACGTGGCGCTCAAGGTCGAGCAAGCGAGCCAGCTCGCGATTGCGGGCGAAATCGTCTCCATCCCCGATGACGACGAGCGTCGTTTCGGGGCGCTCGTCGACCACGCGGCGCATCGCCCTCAGGAGCACGTCGAGACCCTTGCATTCGACCTGTCTGCCGACAAAGAGGAGTCGACGTCTCACAATGTCGCCGTTCGGGGGCGCGAAGGGGAAGCGGTCGAGGTGCACCCCGGGGTTGACGAGGTCGATGCGACCGTGGAATCCATCCGCACGAAGTTGTTCCGCGATCGACTGCGAGCTCGCAATGGCGTAGCGAAGGCGTCGCAGCAGCTCGTCGTAGACCTTTTGATTGGCTGCGCTTGCGTGCGGCCAACTCCGAACGTCGGAGCCGTGAAACGAGACGACGGTCGGCGTGCCGAGACGTTCGAACGCGACTCGCCCGGCTGTCCAGGCGAAGTGGACGTGAACGATGTCGGGACGGACTGCGCGAAGCTCCTCTCGCCACCATTCCGCGCCCCGGACCCTCGCCGGCCTGCCCGCCAGCCGGCCCAGTGCCGACCGCCAGACCGCTGGCCGGCGAGGGTGGACGAAACGATCGTCCGGCGGGAACGGGAACTCGGCACGGTTCACGGGGGGCCAGTGCGACACGAGCCGGGCTTCCCACCCGACCGCGTCCAGATCGGCGATCAGGTCGGTCAGGAACGTCTCGGAGCGCTGGCCGTACCGGTTGACGACGTGCAGCACCGACCCGTCGCGGTGACTGCGAGCCCCGGGTGCCGATGAAGTCATCTCATCGGATCCTCGAAGCCGACATCGCTGCGCAGCGGCGCTACTACGACCGTCTCTGGGTCGACGTACCGGCCGTTCGGCTCAATGCTCACGAGCGGGCGCGCCTCGACGCGATCGAGTCCACGCTCGAATGGCTGTCGGCGCGAGAACCTCGTCCCTGGTCGATCGCGGAGGTTGGATGCGGAAGAGGATGGCTCTCGGGCCTCCTCCTGTCCAGATACGGCCGGGTAGAGGCGTTCGACCTGTCGCCGGATTCGATTGCGAAGGCGCAGGCAGCGTTTCCACACGTTCACTTCGAGTCGCAAGACGTCTTAGCCTCTCCGGTGACCGCGAGAAAGGATCTGGTCGTCTCGTCCGAGGTGATCGAGCACATCGGCGACCAGCGATCGTTCGTCGAGAAGCTCGTGTCGGCGGTGCGACCGGGCGGGTGGCTCCTCGTGACCACGCCGAACGGGAGGGTCGCCCGCTCGTATCAACGCCGGCCCGGCTTCCGCCCGCAGCCGATCGAGAACGTGCTCGAGCCACGCGAGCTCGTGGCGCTGCTGAGACCCACGTGCCGCAGTGTGCGAGTCGAGACCTTCTTCTTCGGGCAGGGCAACGGAGCGCTCCAGCGGCTCGTGCGAGCGGGACGGCTGTCTGCCGAGACGGCCCGCAGGCTGCGACTCGGCCTCTACCTGCTCGTGCTCGCGCAACGGCGGACATGACGCGCGTGCCCGCCGTCAGCGTCGTCCTGCCGACGTTCAACAGGGCACACCTCGTCGGGCGCGCCCTCGAGAGCGTCGAGGCCCAGACCTTCCGAGACATCGAGATTGTCGTCGTGGACGACGGGTCGACCGACGACACGCGCGGCGTCGTCGAGCTCTTCGGCCGCGCAGCGACGCTGCCGCTCACGTACATCCACCAGCCCAACCGCGGCTGCGCAGCGGCACGCAACCGTGGGCTCCGAGTCGCGAGAGGATCGTTTCTCGGGTTTCTCGACTCCGACGATGCGTGGTTACCCAACGCCGTCGAGTCACTCGTCGACGCCCTCGTCCGGTCCGACGCGGACTTCGCCTACAGCCCCGCGATCGAGTCTTTTGCCGACGGCAGCGAACGCGTGAACCACCCCGTTGCCGCGGGGCATCCCGAAGCGTTCGCCGAGGAGCATTTCCAGCACACGAATCTCCGCAACGGGGCGTTCATGTTCCGGCGCAGTGTCCTGTCGACTGTGCCGGGTCTGGACGAGAGCCTCAGGTACAACGAGGATTCCGACTTCATCCAGCGCGTGGCCGTCCGTCACCGCAGCGTCTACTGCGATCGGCCGACCGTCCGGGTCTACCATCACGAGGGGCAGAAGTCGCGTAACCGAGCCGAGATCTACGGCGCCCTGCTCACGAGCGCCGAGCGCATCCTCGCGGAGAACCCCGAGTTCGGACGTCAGCTGGGTCGGGCCGCCGAGACGAGGCTCCACGAGCTGAGGATGGAGCGCGCGCGAGCGTTGCTCCTTGCCGGGCGATTCGAAGAGGCGCAAGAGACCGCGCTGCATGCGACGCCGACCGTCCGTCTCGCCGTCGCGATGCGCTCCACCGCACCGCTCCGGGTTCGAGCGGCTGTGAGTCGTTCGATCAGGCACGCCGGACGGCATCGAGGCTGACCGTCATGCGGTCGCGGCGGTGGGTTCGCAGCAGGAGGCGAGATAGCTTCGGAGTTCGCGGTTCAGTGGACTGTCCGCGTCGGCGAGCGGGAGCGCCGCGAGCCGCGCTTCGTCGCGTTCGAGCGCGGACTGCAGATCTCGCGGGTCCTCGACGAGCGTGACGAGTCCGGCGCCGGCGAGCCTCCGGGCGAGCTCCACCTGGTGATCGTCCACCGCCTCTCGGTATCTGCGTCTGCGTGGCACGACGTAGGGCCGCTTCTCAACGCTCAGCGCAGTCAACACAGAACCGACGCCTGCATGGGTGATCACGATCCGTGCCTCGGTCATACGGGCGACGAGCTCCGAGAACGGAATGAAATCGACGCTCACCGCGCCGGTCGGACGCACGACGGACGAGCCACATTGCACTACGACGTCGCCGTCGCTCGAGAAGGACTCGACCGCGCGAAGCAGGCGATCGAACGGCTGCTGCCCGGTGCCCACGGTGACGAAGATCATCGGATCGAGAACACGCTCCCGACGTACCTCGCCGACGGGACCGCATGAAGGAGCTCCGGCCACTGGACGTACACACGGCTGGCGACCGGTCGAGCGAGGCGGCAGCTCAGCGAGGGCGTGTCCACTCGTGTCAGGCTCTCGACGTACACGATCCGCACTCCCCGCAGCCTCCCGATCCACGCGAAGGGAACAGCGAGCGCCGCTCCGGTCGTGAGGATGACTCGCGGCCTCCGCACGCCGATCACACGCCATGCGAGGAGCGTGTTTCGAATCAGGTTCCTCACGTTTCGAAAGGTGGGACCATGCGCGTAGACGACCTGCTCGTCACGCAGCAGCCAGCGCGTGTCGGGGCCTTCGAGGGTGACCCAGACACGGGTGAAGTCCGTCCACGCCTCCTTCATTCGCAGGAGCTGCAACAGGTGCCCGCCGGACGAGCATACGAGCATCACCTGCACGCCACCGGACGCGCGTCGGCCCCTTCCCGCCCACCAGCCCACCACCTGAGCGACGCCCGCGACGTACGGCACGAGGAGGTAGAGCAGCGGGAGCGCACGGAGCCGGTCGGCGAGCGACGGATGAATGCCGCACTCGGCGAGCCGCTGACGATCCAGTCCCAGCGGACGGCCGACGTGCTTGCGGCCGCGCGCGGTCTGAACGACGGGAGCCCAGTTCCGCAACTTCGTCCCCTCCGGCCTCCGTCTTGCTCCCGACTCACGCTCCGCGTACCGGCGGTTGACCGCCCACACCTTACGGAGGAACGGGCCGGCGCCGGTTCGGGTCGGATGCCGGACGACGGCCCCGGGCGCGAAGCTGAGAGTGGCCCCGGCAGCAACGCAGCGAGAGACGAAGTCGTAGTCGCCCTGGTTCGGCAGCGTGTCATCGAAGCCGCCAACGCGTTCGAAAAGCTCGCGACGGAAGCAGAGGTTTGCAGTCACCGCGTACCCGGAACGTACGGCGCGCTCCTGATCGAGGAACGTGCTCGCGTCGAGCATCGCCCAGATCGTCGGCCTCTCGGGCGCGATCAAGCGAATCAAGCCGGCGGCTACGTCCGCGTGCTCCAAAGCCGCCATGCCCTGTTCGATCCATTGCGGCTCCGGAACGCAATCCGCATCGCAACAGGCGAGGATCGACGCCCCGGCCCCGGCGATCGCACGGTTCCGTGCGGCGTACGAGTTCGAGCGAGGGCCCTGCAGGACCCGGATATGACCGTCGCGCGTCGCGAGAGCCGCCAGCGACCGCGAACCGCCACCGTCGTCCGCGAGGACGATTTCGAAGAGATCGCGCGAAACCGTCTGACGCTCCAGCGCGTCGAGCAGGAGCAACACCTGGGCGTCCATGCCACGGACGGGGACGATGACCGAGGCGAGAAGCCGCTCGTGTCGAGAGTCGTTAACAGCCACCGTCGCTCTTCGTCATCGAGATGCTGCCGATGGTTGCGCCCGCCCGTCCGCCCCTGGGCACGAAGTAGACGGCGACGCCGCCGTAGTAACGGCGGTACGCCCTGCGGCAACCGACCCAAGAGGTGCGACCCGAACGGCGCAACCGGGCGACGGCGGACCGAGGGCCGAGCGAGTCGGCCGTCTCGTAGTACGGACTGGTCGTGCCGATGCCGACGACCGTCCCGGCGGCGCTCGTCACCCACAGGGTGCCGCCACGGACGGCGTATACCTGCCGCTCGAGCGTTCGCGAACCGACGCGAACCCGACCCGAATCGGCGGGGTGTCCGTAGAAGTGGGCAACTCTTGATGTCCTCTCGCCGATCGAGGCGGCGCCGATGGACTTCCCCAGCACGACCAGCGCCGTTTCCCACTGATACGCCCCTGCGTCGGACCTCCAACGCGTGGGCCTGAGAAGGCCCGCGACGTCCACCACGGGATGATCGTTCGGATCCCCGTGGTCGATCGCCGCGGCGTTCGGGCGGAGTCGATAGTCCTGGTGCCCGGGATCGACGAAACCGGTCGGCGCAGTCGTATCGGTGGCGCCGCACTTTGCGCTCGTCCAGACGTTGTAGGCGAACGTCACGCCTGACGAGCAGAACCGCTGGTCCATGGCTCCGACGTTCGCTTCCACGACGATGCCCGTGTACGTCGCGCTCGAGTCGAATCCCGGTATCGACCCGCTGGCAAATGAGTTGTAGGCGATGCGCACGTTCGTGATCGTGCGGTGGAAGCCTTCGAACGACACGGGGTAGTAGCCTTGGCTGAGCGCGCCGGCCCGCGAGCCGGGCATGTCGAAGACGTTGTTCTCGATCGTGATGTTTCGCAAGTCGCCTCCCGCGCCGTAGTTGGCGAGGAAGACGTCGAAGATTGCGCAGTTGAAGAAGCGCGAGTTGCGGATCGCAAGATCCTGAGCGGGGTACACGTGAAGGCACTCCATGTGCACGCCGGACGATGCGCGTGTGAAGTCGTGGAACGTGACTCCGTCGATGGTGATGTGCTGAGGCACGTAGCGACACCCGTCGCACGACTTGATCTGAGCAGCATTGTCGACGTAAGGCCCGATCCGGCCTCCGAGCACCGAGACGTTCGAGGCTCCGGTGATGAAGAAATCCGCGGCGTTCACGTCACGCAGCGTCACGCCGGTCGGCTGCGTTGACTGTGGGGCGTTGGTCGAGTTGTTGCCGACGTACCACACGCCCACGATCGTGAGATCGTCGAACTCGACGTAGGACCCGAGGATCGTCAGGGCGGCGACACGCACGTCACCGTCCTGTGGCTCGAAGACGACCGCGGGGGAATATTTCGCGGGATCGGCCGTGACCGTCTGAGCGGGATAGGTGCCCGGCGCGACCGCCACGACGTCGCCCGGCTGGGCGAGATGGTACGCACGGTCGAAGGTCCGACAGGGAGCAGACTGCGTGCAGTTGCCGGAATCCGTTCCCTGCGGCGCGACGAAGAGCCGAGGTTGCGGACTGCTTTGCGTGTGAGCCGGAGGAGCGCCGACGAAGGCGACGCACACAACGGCTGCGAGGGTTCGTGCCGCACGTCCGGACAGATCTCGCATCGTGCCGGGACGGTGTGTCACGCGAGCTCCGTGTGGGCGGCCACCACGCGCACCGGCGATCGCTGACGCTTTCGGACGTCGAGTACCGCGGGTGCCCACTCGGCCGCCGGTGAGAGCGCCGCGGAGACGCCGAGGCCGACGACGAGGTACAGCAGGAACGTCACCTGGACGAACGAGAATGCGTCGTAGAGGAACATGCCGACGGCATAGGCGGCCGTCGAGGCGGTCGAGGCGACGAGGAATGCGCCGCGGGGCGTCTGATCACGCTTTGCTTCCGCGCCCATGTAGCGCACCGACCGCAGGAAGAACCACAGCAGAGCGAGTGCTCCCACGACGCCGGTTTCGAGCAGCACTCCGAGCCACTGGTCGTCCAGAGTCGGAGCGTTTGGCTCGGGGACGAGAGCATCCGGCTGAGTGATACGCGTGCCGAAGCCCTCCCCGACGAGTGGGTGCGGTTTGAATTCGCTGTCGAGCGCGGGCCCAAGCGTCGCGAGCCGACCACTGCCGACGCGGGTATATGTCTGCTGCGCAACAAGTCCGCCGGTGGGGAAGAAGGCACCCTTGATCGCGCCGATCGTGCCCGGCAGTGCGATGTACATCGCGAGCAGCGCGGGGATGAACGCGGGCAATACCCGCTTCATCTCCTTCGCGCGCAGGATCGCGTAGACGACGATCTCGACGCCGAGCATCACGATCGGCGTTCGCGACCGAGTCGCGAGCACGCCGAGCACGATGAGACCGGCGACCCCCCACCAGCGGCGCCGGCCGGAGCCGGAGGCTCGATACACCGCGAGCGGCAGCAACACGCAGAGTGCCGCGCCGAGAGCGATGGGATGTTGCGCGGACGCATATGCCCGCCGGCCGCCTCCGCGGGTCAGGTCGGCGAGGTCGCCTCCTTGGAGGTGGAGAAACGGCAGGACGGCGTGCAGGTGGTCGAAGGCGTTGTAACCCGTTCCCGCTTCCACGACCGCGAGGGCGCCGACGACGGCTCCTCCCGCAGCGACGAGCCCGGCGAGGAAGTCGATGTCCCGGCCCCTCCGGACGACGCTTACGACCATGTAGAAGAAGACGATGTACGTCGCGAAGAACCACACCGCCTTGATCACGTCGCCACTGAGAGGCATGACACGGCGCAAGTTCGCAAGCAGCGAGACGGCGATCGCGCACGCATACACCAACAGCGGGACGCCGAGCCGGGTTCCGCGCAGCCGAACCCGACGGTCGGCGAGCAGGGACGCCAACCACAGGCAGAAGACGACGGCGACGGCGATCCGATAGAGCTCGAGGTTGACCGGCAGGCTGCTCGGCAGGGTGTACCGCTTGATCGGGACGAAGAGCACGATCAAGAGCAAGGCGCCGAACGGCGCGCGCCAGTCACGAGCCGCTGCGCGCCGGTCGGACAGTTTCGGGGTCACGCCGAAGAGGGAGCCTCGTCCGCCTCGGGAACAGCCGCCTCGGCGCGGCGAGCATCGGGTGAAGGTAGATGATCGTCCTCGCCGCGGTCCTCCTCGAGCACGTCGTGCAGAATCGAGCAGAACGCGCGGAACCGCTGGTGCAGCTCGCGCTCGGCGCTCGTCAGCCCGCGAATCTCCTGTCGCAGGCGTTCGGGCTCGCGCTGTGTGTCTGCAACGACGTCCTGCGCCCGCCGGCGTGCCTTGGCGAGCATCCCTTCGGCAGTCCGCCGCGCCTCGGCGATCGTGTCGTCGGCCACGCGTTGCGCATTGCGTACGACGTCGCCAAGCAGACGGTCGCGGTCGCGTGAGCGTTCCAGCTCGGCGAGTAGCGCGTGCACGCGTTCCTGGAGGGCCTCGCGCTCGTACCAAACTTCCTCGAAGCTCGCGGTGACGGACTCGAGTAGGTCGTCGACATCGCCTCGCCGGTATCCGAGCAGGCCGCGCCGCAACCTGACGTGCTGGATCTCCACGGGCTCCAGCTTCGATGCAGAATCGCTTTTCACCGGCCGAGCGGCACCTCTCGGAATCCCGCCCCCGAGACGACCGCATCCACCGCGCCGTGGAGCGCGCTGATCGGTCGACCGCCGTTCACGCGCACATCGACGTTCGAGCCGGCACCAAGCTGGAGCCACAGGCGCTTGCCGGTGCGCCGGACCGCCTCTCCGCGCCTCAACGTTCGTGCGAAGAGAACACGGCCGCCGGAGGATCCCGCCCTGAGGACGACCCGTGACGTCCCGCGCGTGGCCGTCACTGCGAGCCGAGCGAGCGACGGCCGGGTGCTCCCATCCGCGGCGTGGAGCGGGTCCGTGACTGTCGCCGCCGGCCCGGAGGACACCGTGAAAGCGTGGAGGACGCTTCGTGCCGCCAGTCCGTCGTGCGCTACGTCACGCCCCAGCAAGACGATTGCGGCCGCGAGCGCAGCAACGAGCACCGGAACCGAAAGCCGGAGCGCCTTCACGTCGCCGTTGTGTCGGCCACGGCCGGCGTTCGGCTCGACCGGCAATCCCCCCAAGTCTGCGAGCAGCATCTCGACGTCGACCTCGAGGCGGTCGGCGTAGGCATCGAGCGCCGCCTTCGCAGCGTCCTCGTCGGGGAGCAGGTCGAAGCGCTCCGCCTCGAGCGCGCGAAGGTACTTCGCCTCCACGTCGATCTGCTCGCCGACGAGCCGCAGGTCCAGCCCGCGCCGCACACGGGCCTCCCGGAGCCGTCCTCCCAGCGAGGAGCCGAGGGTGGCGACACCCGGGGCCGCCGGCAGGCTTGGCGCGCGGCGCTCCGGCGCAGGCTCGGACTCTTCGACCTCGACCTCGTCGTTCTCCGAGGCACCGCCGCGCGGTCGTAGGTTCTCGAGGACAAACGCCATCAGCAGCGCCGCAATCAGGATCCCGAGGAAGGCGACGATCGGGGTCGTGAGCTTGTAACCGCGCGAGACCGTCGCTTTCTGCGGCGCCGAGAGCACCTGTATGAGAATCCGCTGCTTCGCCGGAATGCCGGCCCGCTGCTGGCTCTGCTCGATGTAGCGCTGCAGGGAGCTTGCTGCGGCGGATGTGATCGTGAGCGCGCGCGCCGCAGTCGGCGCGTATCCGTCGATCTCGAGAATTGGAACGATCTGTGTGATCGGCTGCGCGCCGACGACGTGACTGCCGACCGTGTTGACGACCACGGATGCGCTGAACGAGCCGTCTGGACGGCGATTCCCGAAGACCAGCCGATGGACGGCATCGCCGTTCGCCACCTCGGCGTACAAGACTGCGACGTCCGTGAAGCGGCTCGGGTCGGCGAGAGATGTCGATGGCAACAGCTGGCCCGTCTTCTTGTTGACCGCGTACGGATAGACGGTCCGGCCCCACGGGAATCCCTGCTGAGTCAGCAACAGCGTCTCGGAGCCCTTCCAGACCTTTTGTTGCCGCGGCGCCAGGTGAAGGCCTCCGTGGTTGGAGACCCGGAACATGGACAGCACGGCGAGGGCGGCGCCCAGCGTGAAACCGCATGCCACGAGAGGCCAGAAACGACGTACGACACGCGCGTACAGGCGGAGATCCATGCGCTCAGTCCGGCTGCCGCACCTGCGAGGCTTCCGGGGAAACGGACAACAGGGCCCGGGTCGCCTCGGTTCGGTTGGCGACGCCGAGCTTCCGATAGGCGGACGAGAGCCGGAACTTCACAGCGTGCACGGAGAGGGCGAGACGCAGGCCTATCTCGCGGTTCGTCGAGCCGGTCGAGGCGAGACGCAGTACCTCGAGCTCGCGCGTCGAGAGCCGGTCGACACGTGACGCCACGGGCGCCGATGCTAGATGCGAATTCCGCCGAGGCCTACGGGCCGTTGGGGCAGATTGTTCGCCTCGACCAGCTAGCCGTTCGGCTAGTCACCACTCGTGCTCGACCCGATGGGACGGCCAGGAGCCGAGGGAGGGCTACGGCTCCGTGTGGACGATCACGTCTGCGATGTCGGGGCGCTCGGTGCGGATCCGCTCCTCGATCTCACTTGCCCGGGCATGCGCCTCGTCGAGCCGGCTCGCCGCGTCGAGGCCCAGGGTGAGGAACGCCACGAGCCCGCCGTCAGTCCGCAGGAAGCGAATCTCACGCGGCTCGCTCCCCGTCGCGTCGTACACGATTCGCGCGACGACGGCTGCGTCGACGTCGACCTCGTGCGCCTCGGTCGCCTCGGCAAGCGGCTCGAGGTGCGTCTGGACGCCGGAGATCTCGGGTACGGCGTGCCGGACCTCGCGTTCGAGCTGCTCGGCGATCGCATGCGCCTCTTCGAGCGGTAGGTCGCCGGGCAGCTTGACGTGCAGCGAGAGCTCCGTCCTTCCGTCGATGTCGACGAGCGCGACGTTGTGCACCTCGCGCACACGCGGAACGGCGAGAGCCGCCGCGTGCACACGCTCCCGCACGCTCGCGTCCTCGACCGGCTCGACATGGACGACGACGTCGGCGTTCGGCAGCGCGTCCTCCACCGCGGCCTCGACGGCGTCGGCGGCCGCGTGGCCCTGCCCGACGGCGGCTCCCGGCGGGACGCCGATCACGACGTCGGCAAACTGCCGCCCGGCCGCCGAACGCATCCGCAGCCTCCGGAGCTCGACCGCCGGGTGCATGGCATGGATCGCCGCGCGCGCCCGCTCCTCCGCTTCGAGCGGGGCGCGGTCCATCAACACGTCGGTATTGACCTTGATCAGGCGCGCCGCGCCGAGCAGCACGAGGACGCCCACGAAGAGCGCGGCGATCGGGTCGCCGTTCGGATGCCCGGTGTGCGTCAGCAAGAGCCCCACGAGCACGGCGATCGAGCCGGCGAGGTCGCTGCCGAAGTGCAGTGCGTTCGACGCGAGTGCCGCGCTGCTGTAGCGACGAGAGGTGCGCCAGGAGACCATTGTCCGGCTCAGGTCGATGGCGATCACCACGGCCAGGACGACGAACGCGTACCACGTCGCTCGTGCGTGCGTGTGGATCGAGCCGGTGAGCCGCTCGATCGCGCGCACGGAGATGAACACGCTCGCCACCGAGAGGAACGCCGCCTCCGCCAGCGCGGACAGATGCTCGGCCTTCCCGTGTCCGAACTGGTGCGTCACGTCCGCAGGGCGCGCCGCGACGCGAACGGCGAAGAACGTGAGCAGAGCGGCGACGAGGTCGGTCCCGGAGTGGACGGCCTCCGAGATGAGGCCGAGACTGTGTGTCGCCAGCCCGACGGACAGCTTCAGCACGACGAGCGCGGCCGCCGCCGCGACCGACATGAGCGCCGCGCGCCGCTGCGGTGTCACGGGCTGAGGCCTCTAAAGGTTGCCGCGGAGCGCCTGCTCGCGCTCGATCGCCTCGAACAACGCCTTGAAGTTGCCGTCGCCGAAGCCGCGCGCGCCGTGCCGCTCGATCACCTCGAAGAAGAGTGTCGGGCGGTCCTGAGCCGTCTTCGTGAAGATCTGCAGCAGGTAGCCGTCGTCGTCGCGGTCGGCGAGGATCCGGAGCCGCTTCAGGTCGTCCCAGCTCTCGTCGATCTCGCCAACACGGTCGGGTGTCTCGTCGTAGTACGTCTCGGGTGTCTGCAGGAAGACGACGCCGCGGCGCTGCAGTGCCTCGACCGTCTCGACGATGTTCGCCGACTGCATCGCGATGTGCTGCGAGCCTGGGCCGGAGTTGAACTCGAGGTACTCCTCGATCTGGCTCTTGCGGCGGCCCTCAGCAGGCTCGTTGATCGGGAACTTGATCTTCCCCTGTCCGTCCGTCATGACCTTCGACATCAGGGCCGAGTACTCGGTCGAGATGTCCTCGTCCGAGAAGTGGAGCATTTCCGTCATCCCGAACACGTGCTCGTAGAACTCGACCCAGTAGTTCATGCGACCGAGCTCGACGTTGCCGACGATGTGGTCGATTGCGAGCAGGCCGATCTCGGACTCCTCGTGCGGGGCTTCGAGAGGGACGTACCCGGGGAGATACGCTCCCTCGTAGTCGCGCCGGTTGACGAAGGTGTGGACGACGTCGCCGTACGTCGCGATCGAGGCGAGCTCGACCTTTCCGAACTCGTCCTCGACCCACGCCGGCTCGTGCACGCCGCGGGCGCCGCGCTGTACCGCCTGCCGGTACGCCTCGCGCGCGTCCGGGACGCGCAACGCGATGTCCTTCACGCCGTCGCCGTGTATGGCCGCGAACTCCCCGATCTCGCTGCCGTGCCGAAGCGCGCTCGTCAGGACGAGCCGGATGTCGTTCTGCTCGAGGACGTAGCTCGCACGGTCCCGCACGCCTGTCTCGGGCCCGGCGTACTCGGTGCGGCGGAAGCCGAAGGCGTGCTCGTAGTAATAGGCAGCCTGCTTGGCGTTCCCCACCCAGAGCTCGACGTGATCCCAGCCGTCGAGCGGCATGAAATCCGCGCTCATCGCCGCGCAGTCTACTCGCCCGCCGTCGCGGCGACCGGCTCCAGAGGCCGCCGCCGGACCCGCTCGAGCGCGATGCCCGCGAAGATGGCGAGGCCGCCGGCGACCTCCCACCCGTTCAGGTGCTCGCCGAGCAGGACGAGCGCGAAGAGGACGCCGAAGAAGGGCTGAAGGTTCGCGAACAGCGACGCGCGCGACGGCCCGACGCGGTTGATCGCCGTGAACCACAGGATGTTCGTCAGGAAGAGCGGGCCGACGACTGCGTACCCGAAGCCGATCCACGCCAACGCGTTGAAGTGGAATCCCTGGTCCACGACCTGCACGGCGCCCGTCGCGGCCAGCGGCACCCAGCCGAGCGCGAGCACCAGCGCCGAGATCCGAAACGGCGAGTAGCGCCGCATCAGGGGCGCGATCGCCATCGAGTAGCCCGCCCACGTCGTGGCCGTGAGCACGGCAAGCACGTCGCCGCCGACCTTCGACGAGAACCCGCCGGTGCCGCCCGCGACGAGGCCAACGCCGACGAAGGACAGGACCGCCGCAGCCCAGAAGCTGCGCTGCAGACGCTCGTATCCGACCGCGGTGGCGATGATGCCGATCCAGATCGGCGTCGTCCCGAGGATCAGCGCCACCGTCGCCGCGCCTGCCTTGTCGACGCCGTACACGAACCCGAGTTGGTTGACGTAGATCAGCACCGCCGCGAGCGCGACGAGCCTTCCGTCCGACAGGCGGATTCGAAACGTTCGCTCACGGCTGTACGTGAAGCACCAGAACAGCGTCGCCGCGGCGAAGTAGCGGATGGTTGCGTACGCGAGCGGCTTGAATCCGTGCTGGAGGAGGTACTTCGTGACCGTGAGATTCAGCGCCCACAGCAGGACGGTCCCGAGCAGCATCGCATCGACGACCGAAAGGCGGCGCACGCCTCGACCCTAGACGTCACGTAGGGTTATCCGCGGCATGTACGAGCCTCCCGAGCCGACACGCGACGACGTCGACGCCCTCGTGGCACCGGCCACTCCGCACTTCGCCTACCAACTGCGGGCGCGCGTCCGCGAGCTCGTGGCAGGCCTGCCGAGGACCCACGAGGTGCGCCGCTATGCGGAGGAGCAGATGGCCCTGCTCGACCGGCTCGGTCACGCGTCGTCGAAGGCGTTCGAGGGACCCCGCGAGCCGCGCACGCGACCGGGCTGGCAGGAGATTCCCTCGTCGGCGCCGGCCGACGCGCCGCTGCCGTAGTGGACGTTCTCGTAACGGGCGGCTCGCGCGGTATCGGTCGCGCGATCGCCCTCCGCTTTGCGCGGGGCGGCGCCCGCCGCGTCGCGATCGGCTACCTGCGGAACGACCGCGCCGCCGAGGAGACCGCGGAGGAGCTCCGCGCCGTCGGGGCCGAGCCGGTGCTCGTTCGCGGCAACGTGACGTCGGGCCGCGTGCTGCAGGAGGTTGCGGCGCTCGGGCAGCTCGACGTGCTCGTCCACAACGCGGCGACCGGTGTCATCCGCCCCGCTCTCGAGACAGAGGACAAGCACTGGGACTGGACGATGAACGCGAATGCCCGCTCACTGCTCGCGCTCGCGCGCGTCGTCGCGCCGCAAATGCCGTCAGGGTCTTCGATAGTCGCGATCTCGTCGCTCGGCGCGCAGCGCGTCCTCGACAACTACACGCTCGTCGGCACGTCGAAGGCAGCACTCGAGGCGCTCGTGCGCTATCTCGCGGTCGAGCTCGCCCCGCGCGGGATTCGGGTCAACGCGGTGTCGGGCGGAGTCGTCGAGACCGGCGCGCTCGAGCACTTCCCGAACCGCGACGCGATGCTCGAAGTCGGCGCCGCCAATCCCGCCGGGCGGCTGGTCTCCCCGGAGGACATCGCCGGCGCGGTCGCGTTCCTCTGCGGGCCCGACGCGGCGATGGTGCGAGGGCAGACGCTCGTCGTCGACGGCGGCTTCTCGCTGCCCGTGCGCTAGCCGCGGCCCCGATGGAGGATCCGGCCGACCGTGTCGGCCGCGAGGTAGCGCGCGATGCGCGGATTCTCCTGCAGCCGCCGCAACGAATACTCGTACCAGCGCTGCCCGTACGGCACGTAGATTCGAAGGCGGTGTCCGGCGGCGACGAGCTCGTCGCCGCGCTCCGGGCGCACCCCGAGCAGCATCTGAAACTCGTATCGCTCAGCTGCGAGCCGTGCGCCGCGGACTATCCGAAGCGCCTCGCCGAGCAGATACTCGTCGTGCGTCGCGATCGCGACGTACGACCCCTGGTCGACGAGCCGCTCAAGACACCGGACGAAGTTGCGGCGCACCTCGTGGAAGCCCCGAAACGCGATCGACGCGGGCTCGACGTAGATCCCCTTGCAGAGGCGGACGTTGTCGAGGCCCTCGACGTCGTCGAACGTCCGCCGCAGGCACGCCTGCAGCACGACGCCGAGGTTCTCGTGGCCGCCCTCCCGCAAGGAGCGGTACAGCTGCAGCGTCCGCTCCGTCGTCGTCGAATCCTCCATGTCGATCCGCACGAAGCTCCTCCGCTCGGCGGCATCGCGCACCACGGCCTCGAGATTGTCGCGGCAGAGGTCGTGGTCCAGCTCGAGCCCGAGGCCCGTGAGCTTCACCGAGACGTTTGCCTCGAGTCCCGCCGCGTCGACCTGCGCGAGCACCTCGAGGTACTGCCCGGTGATCGCGTGCGCCTCGTCGGCGTTCGTGATCTCCTCTCCGAGAACGTCGATCGTGGCGAGCTTCCCGGTCTCGTTGAGCGTACGGACGACCCGGACCGCGTCTTCCAGCGTCGAACCCGCGATGTATCGAGCCGAAAGCCGCTGGACGACGGGCCTCGGCACCGCCGGCAGCACCTGGACGATGGTGCGGTCGAGGAGGGCCACAGGCGGCGCGATTGTATGCTCCAAACCGATCGAGCAGGAGGGGCGTACAAGGGGCATGTTCACACGGCCACTCCTTATCGCGGCCGCGCTCGTCGCGGCCCTCGCCGGCGCTGCCACCGCAGGTGTCGTCGCCAAGTCCGCCGCGACCGTCAAGACGGTCAACGCCACGGTCCGCGAGTACCACATCACGCTCTCGGTGCGCCACGTGCCGGCGGGCGCGGTCGAGCTCGTCGTCGTCAACCGCGGCAAGCTGACGCACCACATCGAGATCAAGGGCCCCGGCGTCACGAAGAAGACGCCCATGCTCAAGCCCGGCGCCAAGGCGATCCTTCGGTTCACCGCCAAGGCGGGCAAGTACACGATCTGGTGCACGATCCCGGGCCACGCCGCGCTGGGGATGAAAGCCACGCTGACGGCCGGGAGCGCAGCGAGCTCCGGCGGCGGCGCTGCCACCACCACGACGTCGGCCACGACGACGTCGGCCAACGCCTGGGGCTAGATGACTGACGAAGCGGCGGGACACGCCGTCCCGCCGCTTCTCTTTGCCGGCTTCGCGGTCGCGGCGATCGGAGGCCCACTCGCACTCGCGGCCGTTTACGCGACCGGCGCCGCAGGCGCGGCCGTGCCGTCGATCGGGCTCGTCGCGCTCACCGGGGTCGTGCTCGCCGCGTTCCCGCTCCTCGTCTGGTTGCGCTACAGCGAAGACATCGTCTCGGCCGGTGGCCTGGCGGCCTTCGTCGAGGCGGCGGCGGGCCGCCGGCTCGCGCTGGTGCAGGCGGCCGTGTGGTCCTTCAGCTACTTCCTGTACCTGTCGTACACCGTCAAGGACGTCGTCTACGAGATGTTGCCCGTCGCCTTCCCGGGCATCCACTCATGGCGGCCGGTCCTCGAGGTCGCCGTGCCGATCGGCCTGGTCGCACTCGTACTCACCGGCCTCAGGCCGGTTCTCTGGGCGCTGCTCGTCTCCGCTCTAGCGCAGCTCGCACTGATGCTCGTTCTCGGAACCGTCGAGCTGTCCCACCACGGTGCGGCGCGTTCGTCGTTCACCCATGTTCCAGGCACGCATGCATTCGCACGCGGGAGCGCGAACGTGGCCTTGCTCTTCGTGTGCGGCAGCCTCCCGCTCTTCCTCGGAGCCGAAGTGCGCGGAGGGAAACGGACAGTCCGCGGCAGCCTGGCTGCGGCGTGGGCGATCGTCGGCGTCTATCTGCTCTTCGCGACGTTTCCGCTTGCTCGAGTGCCGGACGACCTTCGCTTCTCCGCGCTACCGGGCTACTCGATCGCGTCCGCATACTCCGGACGACCCCTCGCGGTTCTCGTCGGGCTCGGCGCCGCGATCAGCGTCTGCGGCGTCATCGTGGCCGAGTACATCGCGCTGTCGCGACTCCTGCACGCCGTGCTCCGAGTTCCCGTTCGACGGTTGCTGCTCTGGATCGGCATCCCCTTCGTCGTCGCCGACGCGCTCAGCCTGATCAACCCGGACGCGTTCGACGAGAAGCTCACGCGGCCGTCGCTGAGCGCGCTCTTCGTCTCGCAACTGATCGTCTTCGCGGTCTTCCCGCTCTACAGGGCACGCCGAGGGCGCCTCGGCGCCGGCGACGTGGTGATCGCCGCGGCGGCGCTCGGCCTGATGAGCTGGGGCCTCTACCGCGCCGTGGGCTACGCAGTCGCGACGTAGAGGCTTGGAGGTCGAACCAGAATGAGCGATTGTGCCGCGCGGCCGCGCTGTGCCCGCTCGACGAACGTCATTCTGGTTCGACCTCTCAGTGCTCGCGCATGAAGCCCTGGCGGGCCGCGCTGACGAGCGCAACCGCCTCGGGGAACAACACGCGCATCGCATCACGCAGCGCGATTGCCTGCTCGTCGGCCCCGCCGGCGACCTGAACCTGCGAGAGCGCTGCGGCGGTGAGCTCGACGGCCGTGTTGAGCGTCAGCGTCGCGAACTGCTCGCGCTGGGCTTCTTGCACCGACTCCGCCTGCTGCTCCGCGAACTCGCGCAGACCTCTCAGGAGATCCTCCGGATCGCCGCCGAACGGAAAACCCATACCGCCTTCCACGGCCTCCAGGCTAGCGGAGGGGGAGCGCGTAACCGCGCTCGACCTCGCGCACGAACTCGTCGACGGCGGCAGTACCGGACCGAAGCGCCTCGGCGAACGGCGAGGAGATGTCGCCCAGCGCGCTCTCGAGCGCGAGGGTCGCCTCGCCGACGGCGTCGAGGTACGCGGGCGTGGCCACGCGCGGAGGCTCCCCGACGGTTCGCTCGAGCGCG